>Ga0307492_10000099_pt1 | contig 39904 bp, 27 predicted proteins | sample SI3LmetaG_FD_202365 | JGI IMG/M metagenome (GOLD analysis project Ga0307492, IMG submission 202365) | Sea-ice brine microbial communities from Beaufort Sea near Barrow, Alaska, United States - SI3L | ecosystem: Environmental > Aquatic > Marine > Coastal | place: USA: Alaska | collected 2017-05-06 | reverse complement strand
TCCTCTCCCGGTTTTGCCACTTGCTCCCATCGAGCCGGAACCTGAGCCGGAACCTGAGCCTAAGCCCGTGCCTGAGAAGAAGGTTGTCAAGGTTGTCAAGGTTGTCAAGGTTGTCAAGGTTGTCAAGGTTGTCAAGCCGAGCAACCTCAATGTTTCCCCCGAACCGACTCCCTCGCCCATCAAGAAGGAGAAGAAGGATGAAGATTTCCTAGTGGTTTCTCGAAACTCTCGCCGAGTCCTCACCCCGGAGGAGGCTGAGGTTAAGCTCAACATTCTCGACATCGAGTACTCCGAACTGCGTGACAAGATGTTCTTCAAGAAGAAAGAAAAGGGTTCTAGCAAGGAAGACCTGCAGCCGTTCAAGGCCGCTCTCGCACAGCTTGCAACTCCCATGATTTCTGCGATCAACATCATGCACCCGGTCGAACCGGTCGAGCTCGACGACGACTTTAAGTTCTCATCAGACGATCCCGAAGCCATCATGAAGATCTTTGACTCTCGCTTCACTCTTGACATCACCATCCGAAACCACACTCCCATTGATGACGAGACTGGTTTGTCAGTGCATCCTCTGGTTCTCCTAAGTCGCTGGAAGAATCTCACGGATGATGGCTTCAAGGATCAGTCCATCATTCTCCGCAACTCTGGTTACTCCCACAAGTGGGGTCGCCGCCGCAACAAGAATGGTGAGTACGAAGTCACTCCCTTCGGGTGGGACTACTCCGACATCGACATTCCCGATGCCAAGGGCCGGATTGTGAACACTCGCGTTGTGTATGTGAAGCCCACGTCTCGCAACGGCAGCGTTCTCAAGGGCGTGTTCTGCGTCGCCATCGAAGGTGACAGCATCGAGATTCTGGACCACACTCCCATTCTGATCAACAACGACTTCGCTAATCCCAATCGTCGCTACACTCGTACAACGTGGGCCAAGGCTTGCCCGGTGATTGTCAAGGATGCGTTCAACTCTGGAACCAAGTACCGACGCAACCGCTACTATCACGTGACCGGCGTGGAGGATTACGAGGACACCACATCCGTTCTCGTCGACTGCTGGAGCTTCAACTGAACATATCAGTTGCACTTCAATCTCTCTTATATTACTTTTTTTTTGAACAATAAAGTCTAATAAGATATAACTGTTTGAAAAATGAATAATACAAACCCTCCGTCAGACTCCGTTTATCCGGATCAAAACAACACTAATTTTCCGCAAGCTCTCAAACACAATCTCGGACTACTTAACTATGGTGATAAATCAGAGTTCCTCAAATACCACCAATTTATTACAGATCGATACGTATCACAAAACCCTGATATTCGGGGACTTCTTTTGTACTTCAATGTTGGTTTTGGCAAAACTATTTTGGCGATTAGTTTAGCTCGAAAGTACAAGCAGATTGATCCTACTCGAAAGATCATCATACTTTTATCCAAAGGTTTGATTCAAAATTTCAAAGACAACATTAAAAAATTCCTGAAACAATATCCGGAATTCAACAATCTTGAGGACATAGATCTTGTCAAGGACATCGATAAAACCTTTACGTTTATTAGTTTTCGTTCAAATCTGTTGTACAAAAACATATCAAAGATTCAGAAGACCCAAGGTCAACTCGAGTTTGAAGATCAACTTGGTAATGTAAACAAGATGATACATGAGAGTGAAGACTTTCTAGAGAACACGGTGCTGATAGTTGATGAAGTACACAACTTCTTCAATGCTATTACTAACGGATCTACAAACTCATTGCAGCTGTATGACACCATTATGAAAACCAAAGATATCAAATTATTCTTTCTAACAGGAACTCCGATTGTAAACGACCCATTTGAATTAGTCCCGTGTTTTAACATGCTCAAAGGTTACATGCCCATGAGTAGCAAGTATCAAAAGCGACAGAAGGTAACTTTGCTACCCGAATCACGTAAGGAATTCTATAACTATTTTGTTGACCGAAAGAATCTCAAAATCAAGAATGGTCAAAGGTTTCAAAATCGAATAATGGGTCTATCGAGTTACTACGGGGACTTGTACTTTGAAGAAAAGAGTGCTGATTTCCCGGAACAACTTCCGACAATCGTTGAAAAGATTCCAATGAGTGCTGAACAATTTTTAGCTTACGATGTTGCCAAAGATATGGAAAAAGATGAAGCCTCATACAAAAAGAAAATGCAGGCATCTTCTGAAAGGTTTGCATCTAAATCTTCTTCATCGGGAACATATCAAATCAGAACCCGTCAGATCTCTAACTTTGTATTCCCTGAGTATGCCGTTGGTCCAAAGCGTGGCAAAAAAATGCCAGAAAAGTTCATCGATAAAATAACTGATGAGGATTGGAAAACGAAGTTATGTGAGTTTTCGCCAAAGATTGATAAAGTACTTAAAAATGTCGACAAACATAAAGGACAACTTGGATTTATTTACACAGAATTTGTGACAGGCGAAGGTATTGCTGTTCTTGCAAAAATTCTACAATTGCGTGGGTATATGAATTGGGAAGATTCGCAATCACTTAAATCGCTAGATTACGCTAAAGATAAGAAGTCATCTTCATCAAAGGTTTTTGCCATAATCACAGGGAAACTTAAGTTGGAAGAACGCTCTGAAGTACTCGATGCATTCAACGCTGAATCAAATCTACACGGCGAAGAAATCAGTTTGCTTCTAGTTAACAAAATCGCAGCGGAAGGTTTGGATCTAAAGGGTGTGCGTCACATTCATATCTTAGAACCTTTTTGGAATTATGCTAGAATTGAACAGGTTATTGGAAGAGGTGTCAGATACAAGAGTCACGACAGACTACCTGCGGCTGAAAAGAATGTACAACCTTATATCTATCTCAGTACATACCCAACAACATATCCCAAAGATAAAATCAAAGCACCAACCACTGATGTGGACATGTATGAAAAAGTGATACGTGGCAAAATCATTAATGATCAATTCAACATGGCGATCGTAGAATCAAGTATGGATTGTCTTGTTCATCACGAATCTTTATCTGATACTATGAAAAAAAGAATCAAGTGTAAGCTCTGTTCGCCAACCGATAAACCTTTGTATCATCCTGTGCTATCTAAAGATTTCTCTGTACCCAATCCTTGCAAAGAGATAAAGGAATACAAAATATCAGCCAAGGAAATTGTTGATACAGAAACTGGCGAGAAGTTCGCTTACATGGTTGATAAAAAAACAAAACCACGAAAGATTTTCATGTATCAATTCAGTCCTAACATTAATGGTTATGTAATACTTAAACCTAACCACCCGGCGTACGGAAGAGTAATGAACAAAATCTTGGATATTTTAAACTAAGTTTTGGAAATGATTTTCGCAAGTCTTAGCGTTCCATCTTCATATAGCGAATAGCCGTGGCGTTCTTAAATGAACCTCGTTTGCTAAACCCTTTACTTTCGGCAGATCTCTTACTGAGAAAATGCTCGGCGTAATCACCATTCTTTTCATCTATCTTATCGCTCTCAGAAGACCACGGGGGTGTGACGGTTTCAGCTTGCAGTCTGCGAATCGCAGTTTTGCTATTGGGTACGGGCAAACGCCCTTGTGACATTCCCGTGTTGCCATGGTCCATTATGGAGTTTGGCTGTAGCGGAACTCCACCCCACATCAAGTTAGGTTTCGAAGTAGGTTTATCGGAAAACCCGTGTTTAGCATGTTTCGAACGTGCACTTCTGCATGTGCAAACATAGGCAATCAGAAACATCATAAGTAATATGACAATCACAGATAAAATCAGCTCCTCACAATTCATGGTATTATCAACTTTATACTAGAGCAGATAAAGGTTTTGTTTTAACAAAAAAAAAACAGATCAAAAAAACATCAGAGGTTTCATCTGAAAAAAGACAAAAAAAAGTGGGGGTGATTATCCTCTTTTTTTTGTGGATAAGGTTTGTCAGTGAAGGATTGTGATGTCCTCCAAAGACGGGTGTTATAAGTTTCGCAAAGTATGTCTTTTTGAAACGAACCGAGTGTTGGATAACTCGTAGCGTTTTTACATGGGTATTAACCATGCTGTAGAACCCGCTAGTCTACACCTATTTTGAATCCGATAGTCTCGGGGTTTTCGTGGGGTTGTTGTCACGAAGATGAAATGGTGCGATTGTTGGTTGTAGGTACAATCGCGGTTTTGGAAAGGGTGAATTGGTGAAATCCTCTCCGGGTATGTTGTTGGGTAGGTCCATGTCCTCGCTGGTTTGATTAGCATGTTTATCCCAGGGTGATGACTTGCGGATGATCGTACAAGTGGTGAGTGTTTGTGAATGCTCGTGATGGGGGGCTTCTGACGAGAAGTAAGAGAGATGTCAGAAGGAACGTTGTGCTCCCGTGTGGTTGTTCAATTCCACACGAAAGGTAAGGCTCGGTCGATGGGACCAGGCTACTCAGGTTTTTGAGAATAGTTTCGAGGAGAATGAGGCGTATCAGTAAGGGGAATTAGAACTTCCACACAATGCTGGGCTTGACACCGCCATTCTCGCTGCGAATTTTAATCGTGGTCACAAGAGACTCGTCGGTGCAGTCCTCAGGATCGGGAGCGTAGAGAGAGAAGTGGTGAGCCTGTTGGCACTCCATGGAAAGCAGGACGCCGGTTTCCACAGCGAACACGGTTGATGTACCACGCTCCACCATTTTCTCGTCGATGCAGATGACGTCAGCGCACTTGTACCCCAGTCGAAGCTGTGCTGCGGAGAATCCAAGACGCACGAACAGACCGGCGCTGCCTGTGGAGCGTTTGCAGTAGGGGCAGTTACGGCGGGTAGAACCACCACGGCAGCGTCTGCACAGCTTGACGTCGTCGTCGTCTCCAGAGGCGAGAATCCGAGGGTAGTACTTGTTGCCGATGAACTTGACAGCTTTGACCTCAGAATCCGTGCGGCGGGCACTGACTCGCTTGACCAACTGCATGTTGATGTGCAAGTTGGGGTGACGCATGGTGCCGACACGATCCAGGTAGATGATGGCATCAGCCTGGAAGAGACGCATTGCGATGGGGAGTATGTAAGTACTCAGACCCAACACACCTGTGCTCATAATGATGCGGCGAGTGACAGCCGGGTCGCACGGGGTGGCAAGCATCTCGCAGATCAACTCATGCCCTTCAGATTCCTCGAGACCGCCGTTCCACTCGTAGCGTGCTTGAGATCCGAAGCAGCCGAGGTAGAACATCTCAACATTTTCCATGTCGTTGCCTTCATCGAAGTGGTGATCGAGCGTGGCAACGAGCTGGGTCAGTTGCTCAATACCCTCGTTCTCTGACTTGGGCTGGTTGATGTAGAACTCGACTCGAGTCTGCTTGCGCTCGGTAGCGGTCCAGAACATCTTGGAGATCTGATCAAAGAATGCGCAAAGGTTAACCGCACGAGAGTTGACGTCAAGATTGTCGAAAGCGTCACTCACGATTTTGCAGATGGTGTGGTAGGAACAGTCATCGTCAGCCTCGGAGTAAACTTCAGTCAAGTTGGTGTCGTCGCTTGCGATTTTGTCCTTGGCCTCAGCAGCTAGCTTCTTGCGGCACGCAGAGTGGTCGTGGTCGTAGAACGCAGGCTCGTAGATCTGGCATTGATTCGGGCAATTTCGGAAAGCCGCCTTACCGCACCGGTAGTCACACTTGTGCATGCAGTCGCCGTCACATAGATGGTTGTTGACGTCGAAGCCGCGAGCAATGGACTTTTCTTGGAAGTAGTTCATCAGAGGATAGTAGCGAGCATCCTTGGCCTTGGTCTCCGAATTTGCCTCCATCCGAATCTTGAACCGGTCAAAGGTTTGGGGCCGAGACAAGAGGTCGTTCTCCTCGCTGGCGATGGTTGCGTATTTGGCGGCGTCGTACTTGCCACCAGCTACGGGATCCATTCGCTTGCCAGCCTTGTAGACGTTGGAGGAACCATCCTTGGAAGAGTTGCGGCGAAGATTCACCTTGTGCTCGCCGTACCTGCCAGGGGTCAGAGCATTGTAGGGAGAGTCGGCTCCGATATGGTCGAAGCACGCGAGAATCTGCTTGCGAAAGCTAATCCGCACATCATCAGACGACTGGGGTCCGTCGGGGTCGTATTGCGGGAAGTCCTCACGCAACACACGCACAACTTCCACCAACATGGAATGTTTCCACGAACTCAAATTAGCTGACATAGTGGCGACGGATGCCTGCATCTGACTCAGCTTCTTCCGATCGGATTGGGACATCTTGCCAGCATTCTTGCCACGAGAACGTTTATGCAAGGCGGCTAGCGGAGCCATCCGTTTCTCAAGAGCGTCGAGTTGGTTCTCCTTGAAAGTTTGTTCTGAAGTGATCTGGCGAGCGAGAGCCTCATCACACTCAGCCAGTTGGATGAGAGGGTGGTCCCGGCTTCGAGATGTGAAAGTCATGTTCTCTGACTTCTTCTCATCCTTGCTCAAAGAACGTACCTTCTCTTCATCTTCATCCTCGATCTCGGGAGACTGACGCAAAGTGAGTACGGACTTGTACTTCTCGGCAAGATCATCACACGTCAACTGAAGCTGGCGAGTGCGATACATGGAGTTGGAGTTTCCGTAGTACTTGCGAATGCGATCGGACATGTACTGCGCCGAGTTCTTAACCTCTAGCTCATCGCGAGCCGAAAGGTTGTTGAAGTAGCCAGCAAGCAATCCCACCACAGCATCGTTGTCCACCGCCTCGCCGAATTTGCCTTCGGGGAATGAACGATCGATGATGTCTTTGAAATGGGGTGCGTGGTCGTGCACGGGGTGCTTGGACTTGAAGGTGTCGTCGTAGAGCTTATGAAACTTCCGCGTGACGCTGTCGGAGCATCGTACGGCGAATGTTGCATCAGGCTCATTGGCGATTCGCAGAGGCTTCATGGAATGGTACTCAGGAGAGCCGAAACCGTAAATCGTGGTCATGATGATCGGACCGAACGATTCCCGGAAGTGCTTCTGATGCTTTTCGTCAAACACCGGAACTCCACCGTCGAGGTGGGCCAAGCGTTTGAGCATGAACTCCTTCTTCTCAAGATCACCGCCAGTCGATTCCGTGGCAGCGAGATCACCGTCGAGGTAGGCGAAGATGATGGGGAGAGCGTTGTCCATCGTGGTGTTGTAGCTTGTGCAACGAGGGGTGGCATTGAACAAGACCCACTCGTTTGCAGGAGCGTCACGCACGAGCTTGCGGTGCGTTTCGGCCATCTCGCGGAACGTGTTAGACAGAAGATTCAGAGCAGCAGACTTGATGGGTCCGGAGTCAGTTGCTACTTTAGCCTCTTGATCGTAGGTCTCGACCAGAAGGTTCTGCAAATCCACACATTCCGTAAGCAAGTTGCACTTTTGCTCGAATACGCTGGCTCCCCCCATCAAGTGGTGAAGCACGAGCATCGAAGTATCAACACTGTCGAGGCGTCCTCCTGCGTACGCAATGATGCGATCACGAGGAGAGTCGAGGTGGTCCATGCTGACACTGCCATCACGAATGGCCGGGTTGGTGGAACCCAGAACATGTACCACACCACGAACAGCCTTGTCGCCCTGAAAGCCTTCAAAGGGGTTCACACCGTTGATCGCGAAGTTGGTCATCATAGACTTGATGTTGACACGGTGGGCGTAGTATTCGCTGTTGATCATGCCGTGAATTGTATCTTGAGAGACACTATCACCAAATTCCTTCATGTACATACCGCTGAACCAGGTATATGCGTACAAGAGCTCGATAGGCGTGTTGCGGTGAGGGTCGCTGTCCAAGTCACCAGATGGGGTGAGCGAGAGACTTTGAGTGGAGGTGATGAAAGGAACTTTGTCGTCGAAGACTTTAATTCCGGTCACCGTCTGCGTGAAGCGATCCTTCCACTCAACGACTTTCTTCTTACCGTTGGAAATCTCAGTATCGAAGTGCTTGAGAAAGAGATCCGAGATGTGGGTGGGGGCTTTGTACTCCGAGCCTCGACCCATGTCACCCGGGCGAGACTGATCCTCCAGCACACCAGCGAACATCAGGACACCACGGATGGCGTGGAAGCCTAAGGTTTTGTTGAGCCACTTGGTCTGGGCTCCGGACAGCTGCTTCTTGCGTTTGGTGCTTTCCATGCCGATGAAGTAGTCCTTGGCCTTGCGCAGGATGCTGTCGAGACGCCCAGCCGATGCAATGTCTTGCAGGCCGGCTTCATGAGAGCAGAAGTCAACTAGATCATCACCCCGGAGGGATCCGATTTTGTCAGCCAAGCTGTCAGGAAACCAACCGAGGCGACCCTTGCGGCGGAAGAGGTTGTTCATGGCATCCTGAACACTGATCCCAACACGGTCTTTGTTTTCGTTGGAAGACACGTGCGAAGGACGCCAAACTCCAGACTTGGATTTGCGGACAGCAACGTCAGAGATCTTCTTCTTCTTCTCAGCGGCGATCTTGTCTTTCTTCTGAGCCTGAGCGAAGGAGAGGATAGTGTTGGTAGGAGCGACGTAGCCATTGCCTTCGCCACCCCAGCCTGCAGCACGCACCTTCTCGAGAAATTGCTTGTCCGACGTTCCAGCTTTAACTCGATCGTGGTGAGCGACCATCGCAGATTCAGCAACCTTCTTGAAGATGGGTACGGACTTCAGGCAGAGCTCATCCACGGAGAAAGCCTTGTCCACGGAGAGAGCAATCACGCCAGCTTTGTTGTCGTTGAGAAGAGCATCGAAGTCCTTGGTCTGGACATTCAGCTGTTTCTTCTTTTCAACATCAGATAGCACAACCTTCTTACGGGCGAACCCGGGGAAGATGGCTTGTCCGAAGCACTCGCTTGACATAGCCCACAGACTGTTCAACAGATTGACCTGCTTGGTTTCCTTGTCGATTGTGAAACCGTCACCGATCTTGGCAGCGGCCTGCAGCAACTCCTCGAAGCTGGCCACGTCGATCGTGGAAGCAACCGGCAGAGTCACCGTAACCGATGGGGTCACAGTAACAGGCTTGGGAGCAACCAGCGAAGTCACAATAACCGATGGGGTCACAGTAACAGGCTTGGGGGCGGGAGCAACCAGCGAAGTCACAATAACCGATGGGGTCACAGTAACAGGCTTGGGAGCAGGAGCAGTCACCACAGGCTTAGTCACAATAACCGATGGGGTCACAGTAACATGCTTGGGAGTTTCCTCAACCTTTTCCTCGGACACAACCGCACGCTTCTTGGCACGGCGTTCCATGGCGGCCTTGGAACGGCCACCACGCTTGGTAGAGGGAGGAGAGGTGGAGCGTTCGCGAGAGCCGTTGCGAGTACGCACCACTCCGCCAGAGTTAGTCTTGCGAGAGCGAGAGCGAGTCGGGCCGGACTCAACAACTGTGCTAAGATTCTCGTCGTCAGACTCAACGTCAGCCAAATTCGCGATTTTGCGTTCGCCAGCCCAACACGCAGAAGTAGGAAGTGCTGAAGAGCTCGACGATGTGGAGGGCACCGGAGGCTTGGTGGTAACTAGAGGCTTGTACTTGCAGTCCAGTACCGGTTGGTACGATGCATTGTCCCTCTCCTGCCAGCCGGCGGCTGGTGTGAACTTGCCCATCTTGATCCACAGCTCGATATGTTCGGGCGTGTAGGCCGGGATGGCACCGTCAGGTAGAGGGTCGTAGGCGAGACACTCGTTGCCAAACTCGATTGTGCCTTCGAGAGACTCCTTGGTGTCACGGTCCGTCCAGGGAGTGTTGCCAGCGAGCTTGCTGGTGGCCGTGGACACGCGATCGTGCATGCCTTCCCAGCATCCGGCGCAGTAGCAGCCGGGCAGGCATCCACCGCATGACTTGTTTTTCTTCCCTTTACGCCTTTCGCCGACACGAGTTATGTGCTTCGTGAGGCCTGGCGATGGAGAGGAAGACAAGGTTTTAGATTCCACTTTCTTGGAGACCTTCTTCTGGGAGCCACGTCCCAGGGTTTTGGGTTTGCGACTGCGGGAGTGATGATCCGAGTCATGTGATGATCGTGAATTGGATGAGGTGGAGGAGCTGTTGTCACGCTTCTGAGCTCCCTTGGACTTGCGATTGGGTTGGGGTGTGCGTTTCCGCGATTTCTCCTTCCCGTCCGAAGACCGACTTCCTGTGCTATGGGCACTGGAGTTCGATCCGCGACTAGAACTGCGATGGGCAGAACGAGTCACTTGCTTCTTGGTTGAAGCCGGGGAGGATTGGGCAGCACGCCGGTTTACGCGAAAGCGCTTGCCGACGACGGCCTTTTCCTCCCCCTTCACTGCCATTACTGGCTTCCTGGGTGCGTTTCCGCTACCCAGGCGAGAGTCCGGAGACCCTGCGGTTGTGACAACCGCCACGTTTGAAGATTTGGAATTCGAAAGATTGTTCATTTTTAAGTTCAGTATAAGTTCAAAGTATGCTAACGGATGGATTTTTCAATTTTTTGGGCATTTTAGTGATAATACATCAAAAAAAAAATATGTATTATACGATCTCCTGCCTAGAAGATTGGTTGCCGCTCATAGCTCATTCGAGTACACCCCAGAGCTCGTTATGTATGAAATCCGTCAATTCTAACTCATTCTCATGGGTGTACCTATGTGGTATCAAAATGAGAGATATGCTCATTTTCAGGCATATTGCACGTTTTCGAATATCTCTCTTCTGCTGCCTTTTAAAATTCAGTGGATCTCCATTGTGGAAAAATGACACATATTCATAATGTTCTATTTTTAAAGCCTTAAAAACGGGATTGTATAATCTCCTGCCTAGAAGATTGGTTGCCGCTCATAGCTGAAGTAAAACCACTTATTTTTGCTCTTGGGGTCTAGCCTCTCTTTTAGCTCATTATAGATGAGTCTCCTGCGGATCCTATCACAGAGCTTATTAACGTTCATTTTAGGCTCTATATTGATTCCCAGCTTTTTAGAGACATCCTTCAGGAAGACTTTGCTCTTGCTGCTGTTGCAGACACTTCCTCTCTCAATTTTGCGACTATCCTTGGATTTCTTGATATTCTGAACAGGAGGCCTGATTTTGAATCGGATATGAACTGAGTTCTTGATCTTTTCATCATATCCGATAATGAGGGCGTTTTCCTTATAGTCTGTTCTCGTATTGACATACTCAGGACTCTCAAACCAACCTCCCCTATCAGAGTGGTAGAATTTGGGTACGTTAGTTATAATGTGGCCGATTGGAAGAATGTCAGCAGGCGCATTCATCTTCTTCTTTTGGATGGCTTTGTAAAATTCATCGAAGCGGTTCTTGCTAGCTTGATAATGGGCTTGTATTTCACTGGGGACCCAGCTTTCCCTTGAATTGTTAATACTACTCTTAAGCATATTTACTATACCTTCGGTTGATAGTTGTTTGTCGTCCAAATCTTCTATTCCAAGATCCTTGCTTTGCTTAAGCAATACTTTGAGAGAGACTGGAATAATATAGTCTTTGTACAGATTTGCAATAAATTCCCGCGCAGTTGACGCCCATATGATCAACCTTCGAGCATCATAATAATAAATCATGGTGATGTAGAAATCGTGCATCTTGGATTTCTTAGCTCCGTTAATCCACAGATTGAAAACATATTCAATACATTCCTCAACAAAGAGAATATGGAAAGATAATCCAAAGTCCACAATCGCAGGTTCCATATTGGAAATTGAAACGTTCTTCCACTTGATGTAGAACTTGTCTCTCTTTTCTTCGTAGTTAAATAAGGTTGATATATTCTCCATAAACCCCTGCAGATTAATTTTTCTTTTATTTTGTTTGTGTGTAATCCTGTACGAATATTCTATGTCCATAATGGGGTTGTCAGTCTCATCTAGAGGAAATAGAATGTAATATTTACCAACATGTACAATAACCGATTTTTCACCGCCCGGAATAATGATGTACTTATCTTCTGGGTTAAGGATTTTTTCCATGAAGTTTCCCTCAAAAGATTCAAAGTAGGGTTCTGAGTATCTCACATCTCTATTCCACAAAAGTCTTGACAATGATATTCCAAATAAATCTTCTCCAAATATCGAGGTGTTTACTTCGGTAATGAAAGGTGGATGCTTAGTCATCTTTAGCAAATCGTCATATGCCCATACTGGCGACAGTTCAACAAACAGTCTTTTTATGATACTTGTCATAGTTTTAATTTCACTCTTGTAATGGAAGATGTCAAACGTACTCAGATTTAACTCATTTAGTTTGAACGTTTTTGTAAGGAATTTACTAGGCACGTTGGGTTTGTATGGCAACATATTGTAGTGTTTTATCATTTCGGCCGGGTTAGATTGAAAAGGGTCATCAATATGAATTTTAATTGTGTCTTTGTTGATAATTGAATCAATTGCATTTTCGTGAAATACCTTTTCGATATTTTGAATGATTTGATAAAAATGTACCTTCTCACTATATTTAATTTCCTCATAACTCAAATCGTAAACTCCTTTAGTTTTGGTTGGCAAACATGTTGTGAAAATCCGAATGTCAACAGTACGCTGTTTTACCGGCAAATTTATGTGACTGTTCTTTCTGATAGCTCTTCCTATAATCTGTTTCAACATCGGAACATTGTCAGGTCTTCCCATAATAAAAATATTCCGAATGGACTTGAAATCATGAGATTCCCTGACAATTTTTGAACCTACCAAAATTAAATAATTATGACCAAAACTATTTTCAGGATGGTTGTATTTTTCCAAAGATTGATATAGTTGATTTTTTTCAATTTCGCTATGCACCGCAATAAATCTCGCAGGACGATAATGATGTTGTGACGTTTCTTCTTCTTCTCCAGATTTTTTTGCCGCCGGTTTTTCTCCGGACGACTCTTTCCTGAAGACTTCATAATGCTTCCAAGCGGACCGTGTGTAACCATGTTTCTCTAAAATGCTATGAAGACCGCTTTGCACCTTCAAAGTTTGAACAATAACACTTTTTCCTTGTGAATTAAGATAATCAAATAGTTCCTCAAACAAAAAATCCTTTTCCGGGAGATAGTTCATCTGTCCAGCATCAATAACTATGGCATTTTTCCGAAAGAAATACGTCACCATTGGAACCTCCTGCTCCGCTTCATGTACGATTCCTTTTGAGGAACTCTCAGCAATTCGCAAATTCCCCAGGATAATTGTTTCTTTCCCACCAAGCATTGCAGAAAGCTGTGCCTTGGAATGGTTTCTTCTCGGATTACCGCATATAACACATAAAGTATTATCGTGACTGTTACCAAATTCATCCAGAAAACCATTCTCCAACAAAAGTTCCTGGATAAATAAAACTCCGGAGATATGTACAACATTGTGGTATATAAATATTTTCCCCGAATCTTTCTTTATAATTTCATGTAAATTTTCGATCATCTTAAAATATTTGGTTGAAAATTCTCCAATGTTTTTTTTCTTCAAAAAATTTCCAATAATTCTATCTTCGAAAAAACTAATCTTGTTTAAATCTTTCCATTTTTGAGATGCATAATTCAGCGATCTTTTTATGACTTGAGTTTGATATAATCCTATTGTTGACCCTGCTTCGGGGTTAGGTAAAGCAAAGTCGATAAGGTACTGACTGTCCTGAGGTAAAGCCCCCTTGTAAACTTGTTTGTATGTATTGTAGTGAAATTCCGACATCGGACATCTAATGAATTTCAGATATTTTACCCCGGGCAATTGTTCCCCTATCATCTTTCTCCTTGGGAAATATTTGGGATTCACGTCCCGCAGGAAACTAACTCTGCCTTGGCAGTGGCGTGCTATCTTTTCCAAAGCACCAGGTTTAAGTTCACGTTCCAATGTAAAGAAATTTTCTTTCTCTAATTTATTATCTTTGGGCAAAAGTAAATTTAACAAATCAATGATTTCGGTTGGGCTGTTATTTAAAGGCGTGGCACTCATGAAAATTGCACGTGTCGTCTCAGAATTGTCCAAAACATATTGAATAGCAACTCCCCAATTATTTTTATCCAAACTGTTGTACGTGTTATGGATCTCGTCACAAATGATTAAAGAATTGCGAAATTTCTGTAAAAGCTCCTGGTTAACTTCGATATCACCTGCTTCGATATGTTTGTATATTTCCAATTCCGACAATGAGTTGAAATTAATACCTTCATCAATAATTTTAAAAATTCTGTTGACGAACGCCTTGTATCCGATAAACTTGAAAAACCCGTACCCCTTCCGATTGGAAAATCGCTTCCTAATCCTAATTACAAACTCCCGCAATTTATCCAGTTCATACGCTGAACCAGAAGATGCCAATTTTTTAAGTTTGTGCATTTTCTTGTATTCTTCCCGAGATATGAAACCAAGTTCCGGAAATCTTAGCAACTCGTTCTTAAACACTCTTTCCGAAAATCCAATGACAAACACAGTACCAACCTCTTCCAAACTTTCCCTTTGCTCTTTGCGATAGTAATTAATAAAATTAAATGCTATTGAAAGAGATCCCACAGTTTTCCCGATACCCGTTTCCCATTTCAGAAGTAGCCGGGAATACGGTGTGTTTGGGTTCATAAAATTCCGAACAAAAAGCTGATAAGAGTGCAGCTGTAAATATCTTCCTTTTTGAAGATAATCATCAAGCATGAATCGAGGAATGATGTTATCGTCATATTTTCGGTAACTCTGTTTGTCAATCTTGTAAGAACTAAACTCCTTTCTAGTGTTTATATCTTCAGTGATTTTGGGATCTTCTGCGGATAAATACGACATAGTAAATTATTCGATGTATATTTACTCTATCTTTTTTATTCAAAAAAGATAACTTATACGGTTTTTAATTTTTTACTTTTTCTTTGACCGCTTTTTCTTTGACTTCTTTCGAGATCTCTTCCGGGGTTTCGCCTTCGACTTTTTCTTGGAAGTCTTCTTCTTTCGAGATCGACGTTTTTTCCCGCCAGTGACTTTCCCACCAATGCCGCACGGTCCGCATGACCCCTTCTTTCCACCCTGTACTAACTTACTGACATCGATCTCAGGGAAATCTTTGAAAATATCTTTGATCTTGTACTTGGAGTAATCCTCATCAGATTCCTTTTTAGTTGTATCACCATCTTTCTTATCATAGTTTGTGATGGACCACTTGTCTTCATCCTTGCTCTTTGCAGATTTAGTGGACGAGGTGTTTGCGGATCTATCTTTTTGAGTCTGTGAAAAGTATTCTTTCTTTTCATCATCATCCTGATATTTGTTATACCTGGTCTTTTTAGTTTTGCTGTTGACACGCTTCTCAAGAGAAACTTCAACATACACGGATTTTTCCGCAGATTTTGACTTAGGTTTGGCCTTAGGTTTGGCCTTAGGTTTGGTCTTAGGTTTGGTCTTAGATTTTGATTTAGCTGCTGGCATAATTGATGTTATATTTATGTGGTTATAATTTTGTTTGGTTTTATGAAAAAAATAAATCAATGGGATTTTTCTACAATACGCGAATTTGGTTATTGAGACGCATTGACTCGAATTCATTGGAGTAAAACATGAAATGAATACGAGCCTGAGTCTTGCGACCCATGCGTTGAATTCGACCAGCCACCTGACTCTCGACGTTCTTATTAAGGATCTTGTGTGCGAAGATAAGATCCGTGGAACTTTGCAAATTCAAGCCACTGCAGTGTTTCGTTGAATTAATGATCATAACGCAGGACTTCTTGGAATTCTTGAATGCAAGAGATGTTCGTGTGATTTCCGAATGACCGCCACCCAGTCGTACGTACTCGATCTTCCTTTCTGTGAGATTCTTTTCGATTTGCTTCAAGGTTTCGTCGAAGCTTGCGAAGATAAGAACCTTTTGGATATCACCGTCTGGCAATGCGCCACGACCCTTCATGAGATTGTGAACACGAACGTCAACAGCCACCTGTTCTTCGGGAACAATGCCATTGATAATGTCAACCATGGCATCGATCTTGGTGCGAGGCTTCTTGGGGGCTTCCTTTTCTTCCTCTTTGATTTTCTCGTCACCAAAGTCGTCTTGAATTCGATCCTCAACAATGCTGTCAAGGTTGAACTCGGAATTCAGATAGATGATGTTCATGATGTTTAAACGAGAGCGGCAGTTAGAACACTGGCCGTCCATTCGCTTGTCGGGAAAGATGGTTTCGAAGCAGCATCCAGAACAGACAACTACACCACAGCACTTGAGGATAACGGAGTCTTCCTCTTCGTCTTTCAGTTCGATGTAGCAGATAGGGCAATCACCTTCCGAGATGTTTGACTTAACCCGTTGGATTGCGATCCCGGACTTCTCGTGAATTGCTGTGTATTCTTCTTTGGAATTTGTGAGGAGTCCCCTCAACCCTGGGTAGTTGTAGGTCGGGTGTCGATACTCCAAAAGATTCTTTTTGGTATATGTGTCTTCGGGATCCTCACATTCAGAATACGGAAGTCGTCTCTTTGCGTCTTCGTTCTTGTCGATAAATTCGAGTACCTTGATTGATGTTTCATAGTTTTCGAATTGTTCGCCCAAGATTTTCTGAAAGATATCAGCAACCGAGGTGGACTTGATTCCCGCCACGTCAGCAGCAGTTTCAAAAGCATCACCGTTAAGCATCTCCATGATTTGTGTTGCTTGTTCGTTGTCCATGACTCCCATCAGTCCCATGTAACGATCGTTGGGATTCTTGAAGACGTAAGCAAAGAACTTAGGCGAGGGAAGATTGTTTGTTCGTTCAATGAAATCGGGATTGTTGCGGATGTTCAAACACTTGAATAGAATTTTGTTGTCCATGATCTTTCCACAGCCGTAGTTGGAATACAACAGCATGTCGGAAGTCTTTCGGAACTGAACGTTCTTTGTCTTTCTCACGGACATGAGCTTCTTGGTGGAGCTGATGTACCAGGTGAATAGACCGTTAACCAAACCTGCGTTGTGAGGGAGTTTAATCGTGTCGAAATCGTCAACCACAACCCGAGCCCAACAGAAATTCCTGATGTTTGAAATAACGTTGTAGATGTAGGGAGTCTTCTTTTTGTTCTTCCACTCAATCTTGATGAAGTTGGGGAATTTAATAGGTCTTGTGACCTTACCATTTTTGACAATCACAACATCATAGTTGTTGATCTTCTTGGAAGCCATCATCTCAATCAAAATCTGAAGATCTCGAACATGATACACGGCGAACTTGCGAAGGCTGGTAAACTTGTTAAGAGCTTCGACCCACTGATCAACAACACTAACCCCTGCAAATATGATAGTGGGGAAGAGGATGTTTTTGAACTTTCTTCGGACGATAGATTTCATAGATCCAGAATGGGAGCTAGTTTCATCGGAAAGTTCAAAGGTTCCAATATCGGGATAAGCTTTGGGAAATTTCTGAGATAGAATCAAAGCCAAGATATCGATGGTCTTACCTGAACCAACAGGCTCAGACAACACACATGATGAATTGAGAACTGTAAGTGTTTCAGCCACATTACCGTAGCCCTCACCAGAAGTCTTGATCACCGTTTTCCGGTTGTTTTCAGCATCAACCATGGCTTGTACAATAGGCTTCTGGTGAGGGAATAATGAAGTCTTCAATCCTTCGACGTCATCGATTCCTTGAAAAGTGTCATCGATTTCTACGGCAACATCGTATGTGTTGTTGCCGTAGAAATCTTTATTCAGGACTTTTTTGACTTCAGCCCATCGTTTGAGAGGGTTGTGAACCAAATCCATCTTTTCTTCGTCGTACAGGTCTGAGGAGACCTCTGTTGTGTTGTTTTCGTTAATAGAACTCATGATTTTTTTGATTTTTGTCAAGTATGATATATATAATTAATTCTACATTTCAATTTTTAAAATGTAAAATATTGGAAATCACAAATAATTCCTAAATTAATATGATACATAAAGTATATATTTATTCGAAAAATGGACCGAAAAAAAGCATCCCCCACTCAAGTCTTGATTGAATTCAATACTGCCGATGTAGCCAGGCTCGCGGAGGATCTTAAATCGATAGTAAGTAAAAAGCAAGTTACCCCGGCGAATGTACTGTTTATCGTCACCCAACTAATGATAGTTGTTGCCAAGTACAATAATCTTACGGGAAGTCAAAAGAAAAAACTCGTAATTTACGTGTTGAGAAGCTTCATTAAGTACTCTGATGATATAGAAAACGATACAAAACAAGAGTTGCTCTTGATGTTTGACATCATCATACCGGATGTAATTGATCTACTTGTGACTGCTTCCAATAGTAAGTTCGCATTCAAGGTCAAGAAAAGTCTTTTGAGCTGCTGCAACTAGAGTATTCAAAGTCTAGTTTAAAAAAAATATTTTTTATGGATTTCAAGTCGATGGGACTTGAAATCGGAAGATTACTCCACTGAATAAGATTAATGGTTTCGCATGGTTTCGTATAGGCTTTTACGAAACTTATGGGATGAAGATTCGAGTGAGGAAGGTCACGGTGACCGGGGTGCGGATAAGAACGAAGCGATCAGTGTCCTCACGGAGAGGGTACTGGATGTTGACATCGGTGCTGGTCCTCTCTGAGCCTTTACCTTCGGTGATCGTAGCGAGCATGGTGACTGTGGTGCTTCCGTCGTTGTACGCACGAGCTGCGGTACGCATTAGATAATCCTTGTGATTGCCTGCGTTGATGGTCAGGTGGCTGTCGACCTCGTCGAGAACAATGGTAGTCCATGCGAGAGTGGCGTTGCTCTTCTCATCAATCTCGAATATGGTAAGTCGCAGAGCTTCACGGGAAGAGTAGTTGTCGTTGGTCTTTCCTTCAATATCAAACTCCTGGAAAGATTCTTCGTAGGCTTCGGTGTCGTGGAGGATGCGGCGTTCGCATGTGGTATCAAGCTTTCTGACGTTCTTCTTGCCAAGCATTCGGAAAAGTTCCTTGGATAGATCAACCTTGTGTTCGTCGACCATGAACAACCCGCGCTTTTGCTTGTAGTTGATGGAACTGATCACAATGCCCGAGGATTCGACACGCTTGTTGATAAAGGTTTGGAGGAAGCGCTCACTCGGCTTGATCATGTCGTTGCTCCCCCTAGCGTGAGGGAATTGCACGTGGACCGAAGTAGCCTTGACAATCTGTTCGACGATCTTGAAATTGGATGCTGAGATGTTGGAAACTTTTGTGCAGAGGTTCTTGTTGACCTTGGTTCCTGCACGCTTCATGCGAGATTCCATAGTCTTGTATGCGGAGTCCTTGTCGGCGTGCATAAGTTCAAGCTTCTTCATATCAGGGGGTCCATGTTGCCACGATTCTCCAGGGGTGAGAACAATGAGTTCTACTGGAACGTTGAGCATGTTCTCCAGAGTACGGATAGCTGTGAATTCCCAAGTCTTCCAACCAGATCCGAGCGCACCTCCGCCAGCGCTAACAATGGCCATGCCCTGACTAGCAAGAGCCAATGCAATCTGTGACATCGTAGTGAAGTTACGTTCGCTCTTAAGCATCAACACGAGGTCCAATGTGAATCCTAGTAAATCGCCATCGATGTGTGGAATTTTAAGAATTTCAGCGATGATGTTTGAAGCTGTTGTCTTTCCACTTCCGACAGGACCAACGGTAACCATCAAATACACGGGGTTGCTGACGTGGTCTTTGAGTTCACGTTCGGTAAGGCGCTTGATGTGAGCACCCATTTCCACAACTTGATCGAGTGCGTCGGCTGCGAGAATCCAGGGACCTACTGCGGTAGGGTCCTTGTGATCGTAGGACTTGAGAATTTCGTCGTAGATCTGTCCGTACGCAAGCATCAATCCTCGGTAGTAGCTGCGAGTAGACTCGGTGAAAACCCATCGTTGGACGAAAGAATCGATAGCACGAACGTAGCGAAGAGTTGGACGCCAGTCGTTGCTCTGGCCGGTTCCGAGAGGAGAGAACTTAGATTCCGAGTTGGGATTTCCCCCACCGGAGCAAGTACGAGCACACATTGTGACCTTTGTGTATCCTGCAAACTTGTACTTTTCGATCTTGGAAGTGCCGTCGGGGAAATAGAACTTGAGAATGAGACCTTCCAGGCGATTGCCTACGATGCGTGTGTGAAACGAGTCGGAGCGAAGCCCATACTTACGGAGCAATGTTTGGAATTGGACTTCGTTCATCATGTCACGGTTTGCAGTAAGGTCCTTCACGAAAGCTTCGATGTACTTCTCTGGGATGTGAATTGCCACTGCTGCATACTGCGATAGACCTACGCGCTTGAGTACTGCAGCAAGTCGTTCGTCGCTCACGATCTGCGGGCGAATGGTGTTGCGAGTGATTTTCATGCAGGCGGCAGTGATAACAAGACGCGGTTCGTTGACTACGGTTCCATGGGTTTGATCTTCCTTGGTCATGGTCTCTGCCCAAATAGTCCGGATACCGAAGTTCCACATTTCCTGCAATGCCTTTTGCGTGAGAATGTTTCGCCAAAGGTTCTGACCGCCGATGACGTAGGGAGAGTTAGGGTCAGCAGACTTCTTCAAGGTTACGATACATTTGATGTGACCGGAGTAAGACTTGTAGAGAACGGTGCTGGTAAGGTAACCAGACCACTTGCGTAGCACGATGAGCTTTATAGCACGATTGGCTTCGACCAAGAAGGATGTCTTCTGATCGTCGTCATTCGCGAATTTGGGGTAAAATCCAGATGCAATCACTTCGCCTGTGTAGATGTTAACCACCGTGGGGAACCCACTGGGCATACCGAATAATTCAGCCATCTTGTGTATGAACCCGTCAGACTTTCCGTTGATCAAAACTAGGACGAGTTCAGGGTGTCCGGCAATTTCGTACATGCGAATCTTTGAAGAAGTGAATGGGCTCTTTCCGCTGACCGGGTCCTTGGTCATAAGATGATAGCCTGCAGTCCCAGGAGTGGTACCGAAGTATTCTGTGAAAATTCTTTCCAAATCTTGAGATGTAAACATGTCGGAGAAGTCAATTTGGGTTACCTTGGGAAACTCAACGCTCCGAGCCTTGCGCCGGGATGATGTCAACCATGGGATGAGGGAAATCATCATCACAGCCAGCTCCACACGCACTTGGTACGCGAGAAACAGAGCTAAGAAGACGAGAAGCCACATGCCCGGGATCTGCAGAAGTCGAGTGTATACTGACAATTGAGGATCCGGGTAGACCTTTTCAGATGAGATCTCTGCCGATGGGGCAAAAGTCTCTACATCCGGAGATGCGACCTTTTGAGGGGTCTTGGATTCGAAATTGGTTGTTGAAGAATTCATGATTGGTAAAAGAGTTAGTTGGTGATAAGATATGATAATATATCTATTTTCAATTTTTTTGACTAAAAACCAAGTAAACATAAATACATATCAAACTATAAGCCTTATTTAATCCGATGAATACCCATTTTATCAGTGGTCACATTAACATCTCTGAAGAACAATTCTCAGAACATTATCATGAAAAAAATGGATAATGCTATCTTAGCCGGTGACAGTTTCGTTGTTGGCGATTCCAGAGGTGTTGATACGATGACTCAGGAATACCTCGCTAGTAGAACAAAACTGGTCACTGTGTACCATATCAAAAATAAGCCTCTATTTAATAAGGGAAAATTTGCAACCAATGGCAAGTACAAAACACAAACTCAAAAAGATGCTGCTATGACATTGCATGGGTCAAAGTATCGAAAGAGGACAAGCGGTACTAAAAAAATTTAAATAGACGAAGTAAACAACTATTCATACTCAGCCACGGAAATGGTAATTTCGCCGGGCTTTAATGCTTTTCGGGCATATCCACAAAGCTGATCAACGTAATCATTCTGTTCGTAACAGTACTTTTCAAAGGTCCCGTCCTTGGCTTCCTTCCAGCCTGACTTGTTGTGGCTACGTACGTGATACAGGGACAATTCCTTGTTTCCGGACATAAGATCTTTCCACAGTTTCCACAACTTGATTGTCATGTCGCTGTTGGACTTTTCCTTGAACTTCGCTTTTGTCCAGCGAGGCATGTACTTGTTGACCATGTTAATCCAGAATTCGCAATCTGTGACAATCACGCACTCACCCCATTTATCCATGTTATCTTGAAGATATTCGAGAGTGGAGATAATGGCTTGACCTTCCGCTCGAATGTTCGAAGCGTAATTTTTTTTGATTTCCAAATTACCATAAATTACGGTATCTTTGAAAGGGCCCTGCACGAAGGAAGATGCGTAACCACCTCGAGCTTTTGGTGTTTTCTTGTTGGGGTAACAACTCCCATCAGTGAATGCGATCGTCTTGCGTTTATGACCGTTGAACCAGTTGGAATCTTTTTCTTCTTCCTTCTCAACGACTTCCTTTTCCTTTTTCGCAGAACTCTTTTTCGCAGACTTTCCCACGAGTTTGTTGATCTTCGCCAGCTCCACTCTTTTTTCCTTTTTAATTTCATCTTCAATATCAGAATCAGAATCGGATTCAGGAGGAACTTCAGGCATCCAATCAATCGGATCACAACCCCAATCTTCAAGGAAGTCGTTTGCGTCGGTGAAATGATCACAGTTAACAAATTTCTTTGCTGCAGACAAAGCTCCTTGTGCCATGGGTGACGGATGAGCCCAGAGTTTCAGAATATGAAAATCATCATCAATCAAGTGTGAAATTTTTTGAGCGTTCTTTCCCCATAGGAGAAACATCAACTGCTGGGACTTCTCAAACGCAGCGTCGCACAATCTTTGAATGATGAATTCTGTGTATGATGACCAGATGAATTGATGCTGGTTTGGCGTGGCAACTTCAGTGGAAAGAGATGCATTTAAGAGAAGGACACCTTGATGTGCCCAATTTGTGAGATCTCCAGTGCGAATGTTTTTCTGATTTTTGATTAGCTTTTTGTTCTCTAGACACTTGTAGATGTTTCTCAAAGATGGAGGAACTTTTCCAATACAACTGAATGCTAATCCGTGAGCTAAACAAACTCCGCGAGTCTTGGTGTGGTACGGATCTTGACCAATGACAATAACTCGAATTTTATCGAGTGGAGTGATTCTTGCAAATTCAAGCCACTTAGGAGGTTCGGGGCAAAGCTTCCCATCTAGTACGTCATCCAAATCAAGGATGATTCTGTCCAAAAGTTGCTTGCTAGATCGCGTCACCCTACCGAGTTTATGTTCCTCGGTTGAATAGAGGATATCAAGCCAATCCTTGGGAATATTTTCAAGTACTGTATTTAATCGTTTTGACATTTTGATTTAAAGGTTTTGCAAGTTTATATTATAATCATATTCAGTTCAATTTTCTAAAAGAAAACAAAATGGGAAATTTATTTGGATTAAAAAAATCTGAGGCTCCGTATAGCCCATCAAATATGGTTCCAGACGAAGTAGTTGAAGAACCCACCCCGAGCATTACGTCGTCTATCGATTTGAACACAGCCACCATGAAGAATTCAAAATGGTTTTCCCTAACAGGGTTCACGGTCCCTGCAAAAGTAGTAAAAGTTTACGACGGAGACACATGCACTTGTGTGTTCGATACTTTAGGATTAGGTTTGTACAAACATAGCGTCAGATTAACAGGAATTGACACTCCTGAAATTAAGGGTAAATCACCCGAGGAAAAAGAAAGAGCTCGTGAAGTTAGAGATTTTGTACGTGAAAGAATTCTTGGTAAAATTGTTCAACTTGAATGTAAAGGTTCTGATAAGTATGGAAGAGTTCTCGGAGTTATTACTCACAATGGTGACGAAATTAATAAACTTCTTATTGATAATGGAATGGCTTTAGCGTATGACGGCGGAAAAAAAACAGCATTTGAGTTTCCAAAAGCAAGTTAGTGTCTTCGTGCTCAATCCCATTCGTCATAATCCTCATCATATTGATCCATAAATTCTATTTCTCCATGCCTCTCTTGCTCATCATTCCATTCTCGTTCCTCTCTTTCGGCCCTGTCATCCTCTTCATCATCTCTTTTTTGGCTTTTGAGTTCTTCTTTGGACATTCCACCATACAGTTCATGATTGACGGGTTCAATATCTGAGAGAAACCCGCTGGGATACAACCATGATGCATCATCAAGTATTCCACGAGTTTTATCTGATATGCTTTCCCACACGTCATCAAGTATCTTGGTTTCGCAGATAATTTGAGCTTTGTAACTTCGAACCGCACGCAAGGTCTGCGGCAAAGGATCCCATGCGGGCCTTCCGTGTATCGCAAGTTCTTTTTGACAATACATGAGGGTTTTTTCAGCTTTCTTGATATTGCCAACGTCAAAGGAAACTGTGTCGTGATCAACACAGTCCGTGTACCAGTCAATGCAAAGTTGACGCCACTGGTACGTGGGTTCTTTTGCGAGAGTATTCATCGGATAGTACCAGTTGACTATTTTTAGTCTAACCTCGTCAATCCTGGAATATATTTCTTTGCTTACTGCGACAAGTGAAAGTACGTCGGGAATTAGCAAGAAATCTTCTATCATTCCAATATTGTCATGATTAATCAAGTTTAGGGATTTTCGAGCACTGTCCAGATGCATAAATTTACGCAAATCTCGAACTGGTATGTCCAATTCAAAGTGTTTCACGAAGTGTAATAAACTGCTTTTAATTTCCCGGTTCATATTCATCTTGTATATTATTTAAAAAAGGAAATCAAATTTAACATAAGAATGCAGCGAGACCCATCACTCATAGTACAACTGGGTTGAAGACTGCCAATAGTCCTGAAGCCGCGGTAACTCCCGAAAGTCCAAGAAAGAATTGCGCGGATTTAACCTCGTCAACATCATGTCGGACTGTCCGATAGTTCTCATATGCGTACCAGCATAGCCAAACGTTGACTGCAAGAACACATATGCAAATCACTCCTGAATATGCAAACAATGCCGCGTAGAGACTGTAAGAAACTGTCATAATAAACAGAGCAATCAGCAGAAGAATTAGCACAATGATAGGATCTGTCTCATCGTCATCGTCATCTAAATTCTCATATTCGTACTTGACTCTTTCGCGAGACGGACTATTCAAAAGGTTGTGGTAAAACGAATGTTCGTAGTATGTCTGGATGAATGAGGGTTGATGGTAGTAATGTACCGGAATATCAACCGATGGGGTTGAATAATTCCGGAAAAGTCCGAAGACCTGGATGGACCCTAAGGCCAAGGTTGCTAAAATGAGAAAGTTGAAAATCTTCATGTTTGAATTAAAAGTAGATGTATATTTCGTCCTACAATTTTCATTTTTTATAATCATACTTTCCTAAACTTTTAGCACATAATATAGATAATACGAAAAAAAATGTCATTTGAAAACTACAAAGATATCTTTGGAAAGCCTAATGAAGGTTCACATTCGCACAGAATCCCCGGTTTAGACATTGCTACTGTTGATGTAATTGCAACTGTAATATTAAGTTTGATTATATATGTTTTAATGGGTTGTTCTACGACTTTCAGCACTGTACTTGTGTCAATGTTTCTGGCAGGCATCATAGCGCATAGAATCTTTGGAGTAAAGACCAAAGTAGACCGGGTGTTATTCGGTGAATGCTAAATTCAAATTAAATACAAAATAATATGAATGTATACTTCATTCGAAAAAATGGATTACAAATATAACAAAAATATGTTAATTGGTATCAAGGGAAAGATTGGCGTTGGCAAGACCGAGTCAGCAAAGATCCTCAAAGAGTCCTTCCCTTTTCAAGAATACGCTATGGCAGACCCAATCAAAAAGATTGGAGCTATCTTAGGATTTTCGCAAGATGAACTTTACGGCAGTCAAGAACAAAAACTCAGGATAAACAAACATTGGGGTGTTTCATCTCGCGAATTCCTCCAAAAATTTGGCACTGATGTTTGCAGACTATTCATGCCAACAAAAATTCCTCAGATGAAAAACCTTTGGGTTCAATGTTTCGAGATCTTTTGTGAAGAGCACCGTGACACAAATATTATTGTAAGTGACGTACGCTTCATTGATGAGGCGGATTCCATACGAAAGATGGGCGGGATAATTATCGAAATCCAAAGAAAAGAAAAGGAAAAGGAAAACGATGAGTGGGAGGATGTTGAACTTCATAATCCGCATGGTCATGTTTCCGAAACAGAGATGGATGGAATCGTCGCAGATTTCGTAGTCGAAAATAACTCAGACGTTAAACATCTTACTGATGAACTTACCAAAATTATAGTTAGAAAATATTTAGTTTAGACATGCAAAAAATCTTTTTTGTAAGATAAAAAATCACACACAAAATATAAGGATTAAACAATGCATTGTTTAACTTTTTCGGTAGTCCTGTTTCTTTTACTAATAAGTATTCCCTCATATTTGAGATATTTGTCGCATCACAAATGCAGCCATCGACAAGGTATGATAGGTTATAGGCAAATTAGAGATGATCCTAACCACACGCATTATGTCCAAAACACATTTGAAGATGTTAACCCGACCTTAGTTTATGGGGGTCTTCAATACTAAGTTTCGTGGAAACTAAACAGAACTATACCTGAATTTTAGTTCCTGTCTGAATTTTAAAATTATGGGATACTCAAGTACAACAACATCATCTTCAACATAACCTGGAGATTCAAATGTTTTTTTCCAAGTGTTGTAATCTTGACTGGGGTGTAATTCTTGGCTAAAATCTCGGGAAGTTTGTACTTTTGTTTGATCCAAGATTTTACAGATGTTGTAATCCGTCTTCACATAAATGATCAACGTTGGCATTTCATATTTACGAGCCATTTTGATATACGAATTCCTTTGCGTATAACCTGCGTGTTTTGTAATTATTATGGTAGTTTGCTCGAAAAGTGAATCAGTGATAATCTTTGTGAATTTTTTACTTGGGTTTTTTTTTTGATCATTGACAATATTAACTTTGAATTCTTCCCCATTTTTTTCTTTTAGTTTTGCAGAAATTATTTTTGATAACATTGTTTTGCCAGATGCCGGAGGACCCATTATAATAATCAAATGTTTTTCAGATGTTGGTAGTTTTTCTAAATTCTCCAATACGTCAGGTTCCGTTTCGTCTTTGTGTTTTCTGATATGTTTAATTCGATCCTCAATAGACATCAAGGATGTGCTCCATTTCCACTTTGATTCAGGTTTGTCAAGAAAGAAAGAACGACCTGACACAAATCTCACCCCGATGTTTTGAGCAAAGGCCCGGTCTGTATCAGAACGTGAGGAGAATTTCTTTGGGTTGTAAGGCTTATTAATACATTCCTTCCAATTCTTTAGGTACATCCCACCGTCACGACTTCCAATAAAAATGCTCATGCTTGGATCGGGGATATCAAGATTTCTTTTTTGGTACGTAAAATTCAATATCTTCCAAAGATTGGTAAATGGCTTCTTAAAACAATTCTTTTTCATTGCAAAGAAAGCGACGATGGGTATAGGAGTTTCCACTGCGTCTTCACCAATAACAGGATTGTCAGACTTAACCACAAAAGTCTTTATGAATTTTGCGAATTTCGACTTAACTGCACTTACATTTTCGCCGTACTGGTTCGAGAAGAATACTATAGATGCCTTTTTCTCATGAATGATCTTGAATTTCTCTAAGATTTTGGGAGACCATAGTTCCCAAGTTTCAGGAAAAGGCTTGGACCTCTTTAGCAAAGTGTGTGAAAATCCACAAGCAGCCACGCTAGAGTTGTATGCAAAGTCTTTGGACTTATAGATCAATACGGTATTTTTATATTCCCAAACCATTGTTTTATATCAAATACTAGAACAACCCTTCAAAGTGTTTTTGCAACCCTCTATTACTATTTAAACTTGAATGAATATAAAGTTATATTAGTCGAAGATTCCCTGTGTTCATAGCTCAAGAAATCTCCTAGCAAACACTCAAAAAAATAGCGGTATATACTCTACCAAAAACACTTGCAACTCTATCATGTCATCATCATCAAGCAGCAACTCTAACTACCTGGGATTTCTCCCAGGATTACTCTACTGTTCTTCGGCACCTGATGAGAAGTCCGTTTCAGCCCCTTCGGCTGAGTCACTGAATTTCAGACTCATAAAGATCAACGATGAGCGTGTTCATATCAAGGTCACATACTCCCCTGATTCAGACAAGAAGGTCTCTGTACCCCGTCGAGTCACCATTCTGGTGCTTGACATCAGTGGATCCATGGACGAAACTTCTCTAAACTTCGGAAAGAATGCGTACATCGCGCTCATCCGGGATCTGGTCACAAGCGGCAACTCAGACATCGAATTCATCACCTACGGATCTGTCAGCACAGTTTATCACATCAATGAGGAGAATGTTGATGCTATGCTTCAGACTATCTCTCACATCGGAACCTCCGGAATGACCAACTTCGCAGCACCTCTCCGAGACATTTCTGCAATTGCGACTAATCGTGTTCAGAGATTTGGAAACAACGTGGATCTTCGAGTTATGTTCTTCACCGATGGACAGGCTAACCAGGAAGTGGAAGCTACTGAGAAGCTGCTGGTAAGCACCAGTATGCTCCTGAAGAAGCACTTTGAGATGTCTGTAGTGTCTACTCGTGCCCTTGGGCGTGGGTCTGACACCAACATCATGTCTCAGCTCACCAGCCTGGGTAACCAGACTGGTGATCACCAGTACTCAAGCAATTCTGTTGGAATCATGGATATGGTCGCACGATGCCCATCATTTACGGCCGAGGTTCGCACCGTTTCTCTCACAATCACAGACAGCAAGTCTCGTGAGCAGAAGTTCAAGAACATTCCCATGAATCGCAACGATGACGACGCTTTCGAAGCATCCATCTTCGTGGACATGAAGATTGGCGATGATGAAAGCGTTTCTCTCCGAGGCATGTGCGGAAGTCACGATCACGAGGATTTCCACACTCCAGTAACTGCGGATGCCTTTGAGGTCTGTGATCTTACGCTCAAGTCCATTGAGCACAAGCATTCCAAGATTGCACACGAGTTCGTGCAGCGTCTGCTCCGTCGTGAGTTCAACGTTGAACTATTAGAACGAATCAAGCTCCTCATCGACGAGGTTATTGCTTTCGAAGCAGGCATCATGCGAATGCACAAGATAATCCGCCGACAGATGCTCGAGAAGTCCAAGCTTCTTAAGCACACCCTTGAGGATTTCTGGATGAAGTCCCGAGCTCTTAAGGATGCAAACAACTTCGACAATGAGTCTATCTCCAAGCTCCTGCAGGCAGCCCACTTCTCTACAAAGCGTAGTCTCAACCGCATGATCCTCAAGCGTGAGGACAAGGGGCGTGAGAACATGGCGGCTTCCGAGGTCAAGCTTCTAGCTAACTCAAAGGCTCTCACTCCCGAACAGGAGATCGTTCTCGACAACGCAGGCCATACCTGCTACGTCACGCTCACCGGTTTTGGAGGTGCGGTTCGTGAGGGTACAGCTCTTTGCTGGACTGGACGAGTGACTCGACCCGAGGCGGCAATCGCCAACGGTGCACTTGTCAACTTCCATGAACTGTACTCATCTGAGTGCATTATCACCTTTGATATCTTCACAGACACTCTTTCCGTCAAGGTCAACAAGGATGGATACTACGATCCCGACGACATCCACAACGGATGGGGTTTCGAGTTCAAGGATGGTTCTGGTGTAATGAAGAACGCGTATCGCAAGAACCTCAACTTCGTCTACCCAATCTACGGATGTCCCGAGCACTGGGCTAATGCGAAGGAACTCATGCCTCAGGCACTTGCTCTCATTGGTTCTCTCAATGCGGCAGCTCAGACATTCAGCTACACGAAGACGATTCCTTTCGTCATTGTGGCCAAGGCTGTTCGTGATCTGGCAACTCGTGTCACTGAGAGTGGCGTGCAGACTTTCCTAAGCCTCACACGAACTGCTCATCAGCTCATCCTGGATAACAACATGAAGACTGTTACTGAGGACTTCACCAAGTTTCTCTCGAGCCCTCAGCATCGCACAGCCAGTGATGTCAAGGATTCTGGCAACGTCTGTGTTCCCTCAATGGAAGTCTTCCTGACTAAGCTCATGTTCATGAAGGATCGCCCCGATCTCGCCGAAGCATTCTTCGCAGGAAGCATCGAGGAGATCGTCCGACGCAAGATGGGAAATCAGAAGTATGCGGACAAGCGCCCGGAATCCCGTACTATTGCAACTCTCCACAACTACAAGGATTATATCTTCGTACCCAAGTCCAACGCCAGTGCGTCAGAAGCTCCTTTCCAGTCAGCATTCAACACATTTGCAAAGAAGAACGAGAACTGCATTGCGGTTGATTTAAAGAGCGAAAGCAAGCTTGAAAGCAAGGAAGCTCTCCCCGAGTCATCCCAGTCATACGAGTTCAAGTCCGAAAATCATGATCTTACACCAGCGATGCTAGCAACCGTTCGTGACTGGGAGCAGCTCTGTGAGTACGAACTCCGTCAGCTTCAGCTTTGCACTCAGATGTACGACTTCACCCGTGGCGGAACTCTCGACTCAGCATTCAAGATGCTGGACGAAAACTACGGCGTAGTCACTCCCGAGATTATGAGACTCTTCGAGCCTCTCGAGTTCAAGCTTTCCGAGAATCCCAAGTTCAGCGACTTCATCGTGGGAAACCCCAAGGATGTTTATCGCAAGTGCTATCACATGATTCTCCAGAACAATTTTCACACCAGTCACGGTGATCGCATCGATGCGGCAGTGAACAAGACTTACGTGGACCCCTTCGGTCCCAATTCTCACCTGGTTGTGAAGAAGATCGTAGACGCCGAGATTCGCTCAACAATCAGCGGCGAAAACACAAAGATTCAGGACGCAATGAACGGCGTGTTCGCCAAGGTCTTCTGCAACACAGAGAACATCGAGGTTGCCGTCGGCGTACTCATCAAGCATTGCAAAAACGTCGGCGACTGCGCATTCTGGCAGCTGATCGCATGTCTCAGTGATGTCGATCGTGACACACCTCTCCACCTGGAGAAGATCACACTTCTGGTTGAGTGGCGGTACAAGAAGCTCGTTATCTACCGAACCCGACCAAAGAACACCGAGCACAAGCACTACAAGTGGCCCGCAACATTCCGCAAGGCGTCCCGTCTCATGCGAGCCAACCGTGCAATTCGCAAGCGTCAGAACCTCGCCGTTACTTCCCGAGCTGAGAAGAAGGGAATCGCACCACCCATCGTGGACGGATCCGGAGACAACCCCCTGAAGGGATTCCGCTCAGACCCCGACAAGCTTCAGCGCATTCTCTCTACCGAGGATTGGTTCCAGTACATCTTCCGCTACGTTGGAATCAAGAGCGGGAACACCGAAGTCCGCGTCGGACCTCCCAACAAGGTCATGATGCGAGGCAAGCACCGCAAGTAAGAACTTACATAGATAAATTTCCAGATTTCCCATAGAAATCTTAGATATTTTTTTATAGGATACATATCTTTTATCAACATGAACCCTAACGAAATAAATGACTTTCTTGAAGACGTGGACTGTTCGGATGACGTAGGTAAATTCTTACAAAATAATCAGCCTACAAACATGGAAGTTTATCTATGCGAGTTCCGATTTATATGGTCTCATTTGGGACACGGACTTTATTAATTGCAATCTTTGTGGGGCTAATTTAAGTCAATCAATAAACCTCCCTGAAGTAACTTCTATTTATTGAACTTAACAAAAAAGAAGAGAGAGAGATAGAGAGAGAAGAGAGAAAGAAAGAAAAGAGAAGGAGAGGAGAGAAGAGAAGAAAGAGAGATAGAGAAGAAAGAAAAGAGAAGGAGAGGAGAGATAGAGAAGAAAGAAAGAAGAAATTAAAAAAGAAAGAACGATTATGTATCGTTAATTTAAATGCAGGCTGAGGTAACTTCCTTGCAGATCTGAATGTATTTGCGTACTTCGTCGAGATAGCTCATGACTTTGGGATTGATGATGGCGCTGCACTCATCAGCAAATTCTTCGATGTCATCCAGATCCACATACTCAAGAAGTCCGATGTTGTTCTTGTACTTCTTGTCCGTGTGATAGCCCTGGGTGCTTTCGTTCGTATGGTTTGTCTGGATTGCCATGTAGAATCCGCGGTAAACGTTTACCACAACAATCTTGTCAAAGTCGAAGGACAACATGTTCCTAAGGCACGAGCGAACAATCTGAAGCCCATCGTTGTACTTGCCCTTGTTGAAGAACAGTTGTACTTCTCGCTGACCACTCTTGTTGGGGTAAACGTTCAAGAGAAGCTTGCCGCCCTTTCCCATGACTGTGATGAAGAACGGAACATTCTTAACCTTTGCTTGCTCTTCACACTTCATCAGGATCTTCTCACGTCGGTTCTCCCGGCGATCAACGTGAAACTTCTTGATTGGAGATACCGCAACCTCAGATCTTTTGGATTCTCCTCGACGCCATGACACTCTTTCCTTGGACATTGATCGAGTAATCCGAGAAGATGCAGCAAGCTGCTTGACCCCCCGAGAAGGGGAATCACCGGACGTACCGGTTTTGGGGGTGTTTAATTCAAGAGACATATTGATAATTTTGGGAAGAGTATTTAATGGTATATATTCGACATCAACCTTTCAATTTTTACTCAGAACTGTCGGACTGATTATCTAAATATGTGTCTCTGAAGGATTTGTCTTGTTCGGCAAGAGCAGACACCAATGTGACATCTTCCCAGTCGATCCTTTCTTCTTCGATGGGATATTCTTTTTCGATATAATACTTCTTCCTTTTGTACCACTGATTTTTATATAACGAACCCCAGTCCACAATATCGATGATCTGCCTTTCAATGTCATAATTGGAACCCAACCTAAAAATGCGATTAATGGTTTGCCGACTCTTTGATTTCCGGGGAGTTGCCAAAATCACAGCATTCATTTTAGGTATGGAGCAACCTGTTCCCGCGTATTGATATGTTGTTAGGATGACAACAGCCTTATCTCTTGCTTCTTGCACATCACCCGCAGAAGCGCCACCAACAACTTTCATGACCTTCGCCTCTTCTTCTTTTGAAACAACTATATTATTTTCGATGTTCAAATGACCCAAGTATGCCTTGATCTGATCCAGATAATCTCTCCTATCCGAAAAGATGAACGTGTTATGGTTTGATGCAATTAGCTTTTGCAATTCAGTCGCAATCACGTGTAGCCTGTATGGATCCCCAAGCATTTGATTAATTGTCGCTGCCGAATTAACCATCTCATACTCTTCGTTGATGATGCTTGCGGTAAACGAATCATGACCTATATATTTAACCATCTTGACTGCGCCCGTGAAAGGAATGTCAGCCTCCGAATAACCTTCCATAGCTCTTGCTTCCGCAACAGACCCCATTTGCCAATGTACGTATGGGTCAAAACCATCGTTGCGCTCATCGGGCGTTGCTGACAATCCCAGCATATATGGACATTGAAATTTCCAAAAGAGATTTCCTCGCTCTTTGGAACAGTACTCATGTGACTCGTCAACGATGAGCATACCAAACTTAGAAAAATACTTTACTGGCGTTGTTTCAGTTTTCTTTTTTCCTTTACCAAATGTGATTTTATCCATCATCAGAGAGTTAATAACGGCAACTACAATATCACCATCAACCCGTTTTTCTCCGTGATATATTCCGATCTTTGCATTAGGAAAAAATTCCTCCAGAAGTGTGACCCACTGATAAAGAATCGTTTTCGTATGGGTTACAATCATGGTTTTTTTCTGCAGTTTTCCAATCAAGCCCATTGCAACGAAAGTCTTTCCCTGACCTGCTTCCAGATTTAGGATACACCCCGACGTTCCTTCAGCTACCTTTTCTTTGGAGTAAACATTTTTCATAATGTGGTCATAACAGAGAGTTTGGTTTGCTCGGAAGGCACCTCCCCAAACTAACTGGGGGAGACTTTTTGGCATTTTAATTTGATTGACAACTTCAAAAGATTTAAGTGAAAGAGTCTTCCCAACCACCTTCTTGGGTTTGGTAAAGTAATTGAAAAAGCCAAATCGCGGAAGTCTCAAATATTTTTCGCCATTTAGCCTGGTTGTTTTATAACCTTTTAAAGTAACATAATACGTCTTGAATGTTTTGAATCTTAGTTGAAATCGGGCCATAATCTTTTTAATGGCGATGAGATATTCGTCGCCATAGATAGGCTTAAAATCCTGGAACTTTATGTAAATTCCTGATCGAGTTAAACTTGCTTTAATAAGTGACATATTTGTTGTTTGATACAAGCTACAATAAAGTATATAAGTAACCATATCAAAAGTTTAAACAAAAAAATACTCTATCATATTGAGTTTACTTTATGCATAGCAACGCCAATCAGGGAGTGCGGTTGTGTTCATTTCTGTATCGCCGTCGCCAAGAGGGTATGAGTTGATAAAGGTACACAAGGACCAACCATTTGGATCTCTACCACATCGTGATCCGTTGATTCCGAATTTTCCGTCAGGTATGAGATTATTTTGTCGGACCTTAGCTTCTTCAATTGTGGGATATACCCCTCTAACTCGTTTGGAGGTTCCACCCATATTCACGTGATAAGAGTACACCATGTAAATGGATGGGCGAATGACGCCGTTGGGAAAGTGAATGTCCAAACCAAGTATGTCTTTGGTTTTTTGGGGAGGTTCTTCTTTATTTTCTTTCTTTGTTTCACTCATGATTTTATTTTTGTGTATAAATTAGAAGTGTATATTTTTTAAAAAAGATAATTCAATTTTAATTACTCGATGTCAGAATCCGAATTTGAGTCGTATTCCTGGGAAACCAGGCTCCTGGATTTCTCTTTCATGATCAAAGTTCGTGCTTTGTCAAGGCATTTCCCGAGCAGATTCTCACCTCTCCAGAACCGAGGATCTTGTACGTTCGGGTGATTAACACCGATACCGATTCCCCAGATGCGATCTCGAGGGGATGCTTCAACAAGCTTCTTTGGGAAAGTGCTAAGTAGTTTTTTCCTGAGTGTTTTGTTTTGTGAAAACTTCAATTGGTTTCCACGAACCACGATAATCTCGCGATGAGAATTCCATGAGTCCTCGCCAAATCCCTTGACTTTCCGACCCAGTGCTTTGACTTTCCGGCAGTTATGCTCTTGCAGAATTTTTTGAACAGAATTGACGTCCTTGAAAAGTAGGGCTTTCCGGAACATCATGTAATTTTCACAAGATGTGAACTTGTTTTTGTTGTAAGGTTCTGGGAGTTTCGGGTCTGTGAAGGTCGAGTGATGCCACTGGGAAAAGATCCCCTGGTAAAACGGAAGATATTCATCCTCCTTCTCTTCGTGCGTTTCTTTCTTTTTTCCTTTTTGCGGCATTTTGAATTATTTGAATGACTATAACTTAATGTTGTATATTTCTCAAAACGAATTTCAATTTTACAAAATCCCGCAAAATTCCGCGCAAAAGCGCAACTTTTAAAATTGAATTATAAATACATATAATATATAACAATATAGTCCAGTATTTCACATAAGTCACCATGGAAACTAAACTTGCACTCAACTACGAATCCGAAGATGAAAAGGAAGAATCTAAATCGGTGGTAGACTTACTATTCCCAAATTCAGTTCCTCTGACTCTATATTTCTACAAACACAAGAATTACACGGACATGAGACGTGCGAAGCTCATGATGTTTGGGGATTGCTTCAACCGATACGAGAATTTTCGCAAATTAGACCATTCTGGTAAACTTGAGATCCTAAAGTACCTGGAACGCGGGTGTTACCATTCTACTCGAAAGAAGGGAAACAAAAAAGGATTGTCCATCTCGTGGGATAGCGACAATTTCACATTGCTCTACCATGACATTTGCTACAAGGTCGCAATGAACATCAACCCTGATTCAGCCGTGGGCTCAACCTATTTGACAGAACTTATTCTTTCCGGTGACATACACCCAAGGAAAGTTGCTGCGATGACTTCCCAAGAAATGTGTCCCGAGCTATACATCGCCATTATGGAAAAGATCGAACTCATGAACGAGGGCGTAAAGATCAAGACATCTAAGCTTTACTACTGCGCTCGATGTCGTAGAAATGAGACCATATTGAGCATAATTTACAACAGGTCTGGAGATGAGAACTCGTCATTGGTGTGCTCCTGTGTTTTCTGCGGGCATCAATGGACTATGGCGGGTTAAATCGTTTCGTACAGGCTTTTACGAAACTGATTACAATTTTTTTTAAATTTGATTTAGATAATGAAGGAATATATTATAACTTAATTGCTTCTTTATCGAAAACAATGAAAGAATCGTACAATTTTAAGCGATTAAAGAAACACCTGAAAGGTTATTCTCCAGGTGGTGAATTTAAAAAAGAAGACTGGAAATCCACTGGGCTTATTTGGGATTCCGAGGCATTAATACGAGAGGGTTGGACTTGTATTAATCAAAAAATAAAAGAATCTACTCCTAATCCTCCAGAATACCCCAAACCACTTCAGACAAAATACCCAACCCAATGCTTATGTGAAGTTAATATTCAAGATCTGTTATGTATTTTACCAACAAGCAACCCAAACAAGGTCTTTGCCATTATCGGTAACGTCTGTATCAATCATTTCGAAGATGCTCAAATGTCCTCAGATTTCGCCGAGATTACCTCTCGCCGATCTATCACCCGAAGAAATGGAACTATTTTCTGCGAAACTTGCGGTAGGTCTATCCCCCTCAAGACTATGCTGGATCATGCGGAAGTCTTGGATACTAAGCGTCATCTTGGTTGTTTACCCTTGGTGGAAGAGAATGATGACGAAAAACATCAACTGAAGCTCCATCAGAACATATTAAACATTGAGAAAGTTAAAACCACCATCAGATTTAAACAGAATAGCGACACGTTTAAATCTGCCATGAGAAACTATCTCATACCCGCTTATGTAGAACCTAGGCTTCACCTTTACCAACCATGTTTGCCTTTGGTGTCGTCATCTATAAAAACAATCAAAAGCATGAAGGAAAAATTCCGAACGAACTCAGCAACCTTGAAATTCAATATTAAAAACAAACTTAAGTTAGGTTTGATAAACGGGGAAAAAAGGGGAGTCGAAAGTCCGGAAGCCTATATTAAAAAAGCTATCGGAAAACAAAAGCGGCTAAGCTACCAAAAGTATCAACTTGAAAAGTCTCTAAGTTTCGTAATTAAGTTCGGCAAATACGAAGGTTGGACTCTTTATAAGATCTATAGAAGCGATAAAGGTTATCTGAAATGGGCGTCAAAAAATTTAACTTACGGAGACACTCTTGAATACGTAAAAATCATTTTTAAACAAGAAAACCAACTGATTCGTTGGATTAAGAGAAAGAAGCCGTTCTTAAAAAAATTGCACAGCGATGTTCCGCGTGTGTAACGGGTTAAAGGGGCAATACCCCGTTCGTGTAGAATCTACACGAACATCACCAGTACCCATATTTAGCTGAGTAGTATTCTTTGTAAAATGTCACCGGTTGCACGGTGTCCGCTAGCCATCTGTTTGGCGTCATAAGATATTTTATTCTTTTTGCTTTTTCTTTATCTTGATCAAATGTTAACGTACTGCGATCCCATTGGTCCCACTGATGATACCCCTTTTCAACCCACATCCAAAATAAGTACAAAATTAAAGCAGCAAGTAGTAAACCCATTATTACTTCAGGCAAGTCAATTTTTTTGTCGAACATCTTGTTTACTGAACTTTAAATCTTTATATTTTCAAAATTATAATACTTAACAAAAAAAAAGCATGAATTAAAAAATATATCTAAAAACTTAAGCATTCATCGCAAGCTTGATGCGGGGATGCGACTTGTATCCGATAAGTTCAATGTCAGACCATTTGGAATTAAGAAGTGCTTCTAAACCAGAACTTTCGGGAGTTTTCAACTGAAGTTGTGGAAATGGATAAGGTGACGCTGTCCTCAGGACATTTCCAAGGAATGCTCCCATCCTTTCCAATCCCATTTAATTCGTCTGTGTAAACAATAATAGAATACATTTTTTCTCAAATTTATTCTTATATATTTATTGGTGTATATTTGTCTAAGTTGTTTTCAAATTGTTCATTGAAAAAAAAATGAGAGAGAAAAGATTTGAAAAAATTAAGAACGTTGAAATTAAAAAAAAAATAAGAATTAAAAAAATCAAAAAACATCGAAAAAATTAAAGGTTTGTTAAAAAATGAATATGTCATTAGACAAATATACATCAATTACTATAAAACTCTGAAAAACTAATCATGTCCGGAATCCTTGGAACACATACAGCAAAAATCAGTAAAATGTTGGATCCGCCTAATAAGGTGAGGAAAACAATGCATGAAGCCATTCAGGTTGAGTGTGAAGTTCTTGGTTTGAACGCAGCTCAGATATTCGTATCAGGACCTCGCGGACACAGGCGTAATAACATGGATTACGACAAAGTTAGGAAACTCTCGGAGAAGTATTACCTTTCAGTTCACAGCAGCTATCCGACGGTCTCCATTTGGAAGGTTACTAGAAAGAACAAGAACGAAGGAAACTCCAAGAGAATCCTCGCTCACCTCAAAGATCAACTGGAATCTTGCAAAAAGATCGGAGCCGACGGACTTGTTGTACACATTTCCAGGCATCCCGTGGATCACCTTCTTGAAACAATGAAGGTCGTTGAGTCAATGATCAAAGACATTGGTGTTCCAATCTGGTTAGAAATGGTTTCGTCAAGAGCTCATCCCGAATTAACCTATGAATCTCCTAAGAAACTGAACCGCCTCGTAAAAACGCTCAAGGACATTAATCCAGATGTATGGGGTTTGTGCATTGACACAGCACACGTCTACGGATCCGGGCTAGACATCTCAACCAAAAAACAGCAGGATAATTGGTTTAACGATCTCACCAAGGAAGCCATGAAGAAAATCGCACTGTTCCATCTCAACGGTACCGAATCTGAACTAGGTTCAGGCAGTGATAAACATGCAATTGCATTCTGTGACGCTGACAACATCTACAAAAAGTACAAGAAAACTCCCAAGAAATCCGGACTCTATTCGGTGGTTAAGTTTTGCAACTCGCAGAACATTCCAATCATTTTGGAAATTAACCGCGGATCTGAAAAGGATACGATTACATTAATCGACATCATCGCAGAAATTGAAAGTGAGTAAGATATGAAAATTATAATATTTTTTATGTATAACTAAAATACAACATGGGTGCCGAAAGCTCAATAATGCAAAAAATAGAGGATGCTGGTCAAACCGAAAAGCAATGGTTGGACCAGGTGAGGAAACTTCCGCCAATTAGAGATGCCATATTAGACGGTGAAAAATGTAAACAAATGGCAAAGTTGATTAACACAGCTAACATTAAAGAGATGGAGTCTTCCATCAAGGATAACATTTGCACCGGAAAAATCAAGGGTGGTCGGAAGCGAAGCAAAAAGAAAGCACCCAAGCGAAGCAAAAAGAAGTAGAAGTTCGGATCCAAAATTGGATTTATTTTTATTAAATATACATCTATTATTAAACAATCATCAAAATGAACTCAATTATGGTATTAAACGAAAAAGCAATAATGGAGCGTTCTCTGGAACGGGGCTCCGGGATGAAATTCATAGAATTTGTCCATTTCAACAACATTCCGTTGAATGACATCTTCGTAGATCAATTCTTCCACAATCTCCATGGAGACATGTTTGTTTACTTTGACGCGAAAACCGTGGAATATTTCGGATACACAGGATCATCTTGGAATCAAATCAAAACAATTAAGAACCTTGTGAGAGAGAACTTTTCCGAAGAAATCAGAAACTCTGAAGATTGGATTATGCTGAAGGAAAAGGATGATTACCTCGAGTGGCGGGAATCCTTATTCTTACTTGAAAGGGAGAATTACAGATCGGAAAATCCAGAAGCTAAGAGCTCAGAGTTATCGAAAAAAGAACTCAAGAAGATGTATCCGTTGCCCCTAGTTAAGCGAGGAAAACAGCAACAGCATCTTCTGATCCGCCCAAAACTATTCAAGGAAATGCTTATGCTGGCAAACACCACCAAAGGTAAGCAAGTTCGCAAGTATTACTTGGACATGGTTGATGTTATGGAACTGTATGTTCGCTACCAACAGACCGCGGTCATCCAGGCTCAAAAATGTGAGATTGGCGATCTGACTAAACTTATCCAGGATATGCGTGACGATGCAAAGTC
>Ga0307492_10000098_pt1 | contig 40593 bp, 33 predicted proteins | sample SI3LmetaG_FD_202365 | JGI IMG/M metagenome (GOLD analysis project Ga0307492, IMG submission 202365) | Sea-ice brine microbial communities from Beaufort Sea near Barrow, Alaska, United States - SI3L | ecosystem: Environmental > Aquatic > Marine > Coastal | place: USA: Alaska | collected 2017-05-06 | reverse complement strand
TTCTCGCTAAATGACGAACCTCTTGCTGGCTCAATTTTAATTCTTGATTTTTTATGTCAATATCATGTTGGTAAATATTAATTCCGCCAATCAAAAAGGAAAATGCGATTGCTGGGACGTAAAAAAAAGCCGATAGGTTTAATAGCCAAGTGGAAACGCCAATCCACACTGCAATGATAAGTAAAGCAATAAACGCAGTTTTGCTTCTACCCAAGCGACAGCAAAAAGCGCCAGCGTAAACAAAAAAAACGCTCGCTCCCGGTGTTAATTGAGCTAAGGCAGTTCCAATAATTAAAATGCTTAGTATGTTCCACTTTATTCGTTTAGCCGAAACCCAGTAACTATTGAAATAAACAATGAGGAAAAAAATAGTACCCATTGAAGCGTACAAATAGCTATATTCGATTGGATGGTAAGATGCCAAACTAATGAAAAATATCAATAGATATACTAACCAAATGTAAGGAGCATAGTGCATACCACCGGAGGGAGGTAATAGTAAACGGTCAATTTTTTTAAATACTGATAGCATTAGTTTTTTGTTCTTAATTTAGTGATAAATTATCGAGGCTAAACTCAAAATCGCCACGTTTTTCACTCGCCACAATTGAGATATTGACTATATTACTAAGATCAATGCTGCCATATTTTTTTATATCAATGACATAGTTTTGCCAATCTTTTGTTAATAGGAGCGTTTGCTCCAGAGGCTGAAAACTATATTGCTGGAATATTAGCACAGATACTATTTGTGATTCAGTATTAGATTTTGCATCAAAACTAATGGATTCTAGATTACTTATATCAACACCTTGTTGCATTGATTCACTTAGTAGAAATGTAATTCCACTCCACGGAAACATAAGTCCAGCCTTAACCTCACCATGTACTTGTAAATATCCGTCTCCTTTGTTTCTAGTTAGTCCTGTCAATTGAACGATTGAATCGCCTCCCGCAAATTGATCGGTTGTTGCGACGATCCCTTTACCAAATTGTGTGCTTTGTATAGAATCATTAAAGTCTGAAATAAGAGACGGAGATATCTTAATCGTTGTTGGTTCTTTATCCAAATATTTAAAGCGCTCAACTAACTGCCCATTTTTCCAGATTGCACTAATTTTAGAAGTATCATTAATATCTACAAATGGATTGCCATCTAGTAAAATCATCGAAGCCTTGGCACCAATTTTAAGCGTTCCACGATTACCAATTTCAAATGCTTTTCTTACAGCTCCGGTAGCACTATGAATAGCTTCTTGGTTATTTAAGCCCGCTTTTACCAGCAAACGCAACTCACCGTGTAAACTAGCTCCATGCGTTGTCCCTGGGTTTGGTGCGTCCGTACCCGCTAGAATTTTTACACCTGCCAAAGATAATTTTTTAACACTTTTAAATGCATTCTGTAAACCGTCACTTGGAATGTCAAAGTCTGGAAACGCAGCTTTCAATTCGTGTTTTTGTTGATTACTCAGAAAGGGCATAATATTTTCATCATCTAATAAATTATTACCTACCGCTTGCTGTGCTACGGATGCCTCTACCGATAAAGTGGGAATGATAAACGCATTTTTCTTTAACATTAATTTAATGAAAGATTCATCAACTACAGAATCCATAAAACTATGAACAAGTCCATCTGCGCCAAGCATAATCGCTTCTCGCGCCGAAATAAGATTGTCGACATGTACTAGCAACATTCTATCTTGATGGTGTGCGACTGTAATAAGAGTAGACAAAATTTCGTAGCTTATCGATGGGTAGAATTGTTTGTCCGCCTGCTTAGAATTGTAGACTGCTTTAATGTAATCGGCTCCTTGCTGAATACGCTTTCGTACAAAATCATCTACTTCAGTTGTTGTTTCTAGAACAGGGATCTTTAATCCGTATTCTGTACCATGCCCCCCACGGGTTGTTGCTAATATCGTTGAAGAAAAAAGGTCGGCATTTTCAATATTGTCATCGTTTTCTCTAACGGATTGATATTGATTAGCGGTTTCAGGTACAGTAAACATATCCAGTTCAGTGGTCACGCCAAAATTGAGAGCATCTTTTAAAGCGTTACCATAAACATGAGTATGTGCATCAATAAATCCGGGTAATATGGTTTTATTAGTGCCATCAAACTCCACTAAATTTTCTGACACATTCTGGTTCTTTTCTATTTTTGCAATCAGGTTGTTTTGAACTAATACATCGGTATTTTCATATAAAACATCACCATCATAAAAGCGGACATTTCGGAGAATAAAGTTGTTGTTTAACTTGGATAAAAATTTAGAAACTTGTCTTGGCTCTTGTTGAAGCTTATCAACAGGTTGAGGCAATAACAAAAAGAATCCAGCTATAACTATTACGCCAATAAAAACTTTAATTTTCATTATTGTTTATCCTTTTTATTGTAAGCTTTCATTGCCAAAAACATGAAAAATAATGTGTACAATAGTAAAACGCCTATGTGTAAAATAATGGGTGCGCCGATATCCATTTCAACAACTTTTAATGAAAGCTGAGCTAAGTGGTAAGGAGGCAATAAGTTAGCGAAAGACTGCATAAAATCAGGTAAAAAATTAATCGGTAGCCAAAGACCCGACAGAAACCCCATCGGCAAATAAATCAAATTTATAGTCGCTGGAGCGCTAGAGGATTTTAAAAACAACCCCAAAGTCATGCCAACAGCGCAAAAAGGCAACGAGCCCAAAATTAGTATGATAGCTAAGAGTATCCACTGTGAATGAAATAGTCGGACATCACCAAAGATAGCAGCAATGGAAAAAAGTAACATAATAATAAGTAACGAAAATATTATGCTTAGTACAATTCTTGAAATAATGTATGCAGAAGCTGGCATAGGTGATACCTCTTTCAAATCAAACCAACCTTGCCCTCTTTCAATCGCGATGCCAACACCAAAAGAGAATAATGCTGGACCTATGACACCAAATGTTGCGTAAGTTATCATGAGATAAGTCGGCATAGTTGCTTTATTCATTGAAAATAGAATTCCAAAAAACACATAAAACATAATTGGAAATAAAAGAGTTGGGATACAAAAGCCTGGTGTTCGAAAGAGTCTTATTGTTTCAGTTTTTGCTTCCATATAATAAATGTTGATTAAGTTAGGTTTAACCAAATTGAGTTTGTCAAATACCGGGTCAATCACTTTTCCTTTGTTCATGATAAATCTCCTTCATGTTGTTTTGATTTCTGATTGAGTTTTATAAATGCATCCTCAAGTGCAGCTCCTGCAATCGTTAAATCTGTTATTATTAGTTCCGCAGAAAAAATTTCTTTCAGGGTATTTATAGGATCACTGGTTTCAATTTCTATTTGAATTTCTTGATTAGCAAGTTGCTGAGTTCTAACTTTTTTGACCGCATGAAGTTTAGAAAAAACTTCCGCGTTTACATCAGAATTGAAGCGAATCGTTTTACTATTAAATTCAGATTTTATTTCTTTGGGTGTGCCTATTTTTATAACTTTACCGTTATTAATAATGACAATCCTATCAGACAAATGGTCAGCTTCTTCCAAATAATGCGTTGTCAGTACAACACTTGTACCTGCATGTTTTAATTCTATTATCGCTTTCCATAAAGACCGCCTTGCGGAAATATCTAGACCGACAGTTGGCTCATCTAAGAATAGAAGTTTTGGATTACCGCAAATGGAAAGAGCGAATAACAATCGTTGCTTTTGCCCGCCAGATAGGTCTCTACTGTATTTACTTTCAAGCTCAGACAGTTGGGCAAATTCAATCACTTGCGAATAATCCATAGGATTCGTATAGTAACTTTGAAATAATTCTATATGTTCCCTAACCGTTGACATATCCGGCAGACTTGAAACCTGTAACATTGCGCCACATTGTCTTTTTAGTTCGATATTGCCTGGTTGGTGGCCTAGTAAGCTTATTTCTCCACTGGACAGACTTAACCGACCTAACATCATATTAATTAAAGTCGTTTTTCCTGCACCATTTGGGCCGAGTATCGCCAATATTTCACCTTCAAATATATCTAGGTTTACCTCCGACAATACTTTTTTGCTATCTAGAGAATTGCTACCATAAAATTTTGATACATTGATTACGGAAACAACTTTTTTATTGGTTTGAGATTTTGACATAAAACTGAGTACCAAGTTGATAAAACGTGTACTCATTATTCCTTAGTTTGAAACTTTAATTAATAGAGCTTTGTCACTAAGTTTGTATGACATTTGTCATTATTAGCTTTATATGTTCGCAACCGAACTCCAATAGCAACATACACCGCATTAGCAACCGCCGCAGCAACAGGAGGCGTACCCGGTTCTCCTCTGCCACCTAAAGACTTTCCACTATTAATAATATGCACTTTTATCTCAGGTGATTCACTCATTCTTAATATTGGATAACTATCAAAGTTACCTTGTTGCACAGCGCCGTTTTCAATAGTAATTTCGCTATACAATGCCGCAGTTAACCCATAGATTATTCCGCCTTCCATTTGTGCAATTAATCCGTCAGGTTTTATTGCCGTTCCAGCATCGACAACACACGTTATTTTTTTGACTTTGACCTTTTTATCAATCACTTCAACTTCCGCCACTTGTGCGACGATTGTATTAAAAGACTGATGAATTGAGCTCCCTCTACCTTGACCTTCAGGTAATTGTTTTATCCAATTAGATTTTTCTGCAACCAGTTTTAATACTTTTTGTAAACGAGGTTTCTTACTTAGTAAATCAAAACGGAATCGATAGGGATCAATAGAATTTTTATGGGCGATTTCATCAATAAAACATTCTGTAAAAAAAGCATGATGAGAATGGTCAACACTACGCCATGGACCAAATGGGATATGTGTATCGCTGTCGGTAAAATGAATTCGTTGACTGGGAATATCGTAAGGAATATGAGGCGCTTCTTCTGGTTCATGTTTATCATGAAATTGATTTATCCAGTAATTAGGGAATCCTTTTTCATTTAACCCTGCTTTAAATCGACTGAGATTCGCTTGCCGATAGAACTTGTCGAATATCTTCTTCACGCGACCAAATGACTTTTACAGGAGCATTTAATTGCAATGCAATTTTTGCAGCTTGAATTGCGTAGTCGGCTATTGCTCGCCTTCCAAAACCGCCACCTAAAAAGTGATTTTCAACGCTTACATTTTCAATATCAAATCCTATTGCTTCTGCACTTCCGCTCTAAAACCTAACAGGTTCTGACAGCCGGTATAAATTGAGCAATGACCATCTTTTATGTCAACATTACAGTTTAACGGTTCCATCGTTGCATGAGCCAAGTAAGGAACTTGATATTCCGCTTCTATTTGGTCATGCGATTCTGTTATAGCCAAATCAACATCACCAATTTCTTTATCTATTTTTTCGTCTCCAGAAAGACTTGCTTGACCCATTGAGTTTTTGAATTTTTGAATTTTTGAATTTTTGAATTTTTGAATTTTTGAATTTTTGAATTTTTCAAATATACCTGCGCTATTCACTAGATCGTTTTTCAGTATCACTCCATTGAATCGGCAATTTTTCCAATGCGTTCGATGCTTGCCAAAAACTACTGGCAACAACCGCCACGGCACTTTCTAACTTTACTACTTATAAGTTTTCATCACTTTCAATCGTTTTTGTTTCTATGTTTATCAACTTCGCAGCAAAAACTGGCGCTGCCTTAACGGCAGTATAAACCATATTAGGTAATTGTTTATCTAATCCAAACTGGGCTGAACCATTTATCTTTTCCGCTAAATCTAATCGTTTTGGAGATCTTCCAACAATACGATAATCTGATGCATTTTTTTAAAGTGGGATTAGACGGTGGTGTCGTTTTTGAAGCGAGCTCTGCGAGATTTACGTAACTCAGTTTTTGATTTATTTTTTCATGAAGTACAAAATTATCTTTTGTTATTAAATCGGTTACCGGTAACTTCCAAATCCGTGATGCCTGCTAGCATCGTCGATAAACTAGTATGCACGCCTTGACTAGCATCTCATCACCTTGAGAAACCAAGTCTTTTAAAATTGGAACTCTATGGCCGGGACGAATCGCGACGCCAAGGATCAAGGCTCCGCTCGAAAGGACGCCCGCTATAATAAATGACCGTCTTGTTATTTTTTTCATATTAAACGTCCCTAAATAATCAATAAAGCATTTGATATTGACGAAGCTTAACGTAAGTCCTGAATCAAGGTCAAACGATTGCCTTTTTGTCGGAATTCAATTTGCTTTAGGGCGCTCATGCCTAACAATATTTCCTCTCCCTCCATACTTGGATTTATACTTGCTTTTACATTATATAGGACGATTTCACCAATCTGAATGCTTCCTATTTTTGTATCATAAGCAACTGCTGTACCATTTGCTGTATTAACTAGATGCTTTTGGCCTCTATTTAAATTAAGGTAATTTTCTAAAGAGCCGGGTATTGCAACAGACGTTGCGCCGGTATCTAACAGAAAAACCACTTCTTTATGGTCGATTTCACCATTAGCAATATAGTGACCAAGTCGATTCCTTTTTAGCTCAACTTCAATACTACTTTCATTCTTTTCACTTGATGGCGACGGATTTGGATTGTTTTGCCTTTCTTCTACTCCAGCAAAAATATAGGTTAGAAATGCAATTGCTATAATCCAAGCAATCATAATCATGCCTTTTCCCATGCCTTGTGTATCAGCATGTTTATTTTGAAACGGGTTATTATTTGGATCGTCTGTCATTTTGTATTTCCAAGCTTATTAACTGATAATTTTTGCGTTTCGTATAAGGTGGCGGAGTCGCAACTAGAGGATGAATATTATATACAAATAAACTAAATTTGCGCATTAATTATCGAAAGTGAATTTAAAAGCGACTCCGACCCCGTTTTTTTTCAGAATCTGAGACCAGCTCTACTTAAAGTTTAATTTCTTATTTGCTTCTTTTCTTGCTAGCCAAAAACTAATAAACATTTGAATAACAACGGTTGAAACAGATAAATACCATACATGAACTATTTCAAATCCAGGTTGTTTAGATGCCCAAACCCCTGGCACAACAAATAAAACCATTCTTGAAGCCATACTATAAAAAGCAGGCCAAGTATTACCTAATCCCTGCAACAGACCTGAACAACAAAATATAATTCCCGAAGGAATATAATTAAAAGCAACAATTTGTAAAAACAAAACGCCGACGGCAATGACTTCTGCATCATCAGAAAACGGCGTTAATAATTGATCTGCAAAATAAATACTAAAGGCCGCCAAAACAAACAGTAAAAGACTAATTAATTTTGCGGCGGACTTAAATGACTCAATGACACGCTCTTTTTGTTTTGCGCCAAAATTTTGTCCAACTACAGCAGGCAATGCAAAAGCGAGTGCCAACGCAGGTACAAAAATTGCCTGCATCACTCTTGAACCAAGCCCAAATCCAGCTTGAGCGGATGTCCCAAATCCTTTAATCAACCAGAATATAACCGCCGTATAAAAAAACAGTAATAAAAACTCACCACCGGCAGGAAAACCAATGCCAATAATTTTTTTCCAATAAATCATTTTAGGTTTTATCAGCGGTTTTGAAACACCAACATAACGCTCAAGCTTATGAAAGTAATACCACATAATAACGACCGCAATCCCGATAGAAATTGAACTAGCAAGTCCCGCACCCGCAACGCCCATCGGGTGACCAGTAATCCAACCTTTAATTAAGATGGGTGACAATATGATATTAAGCCCTAAACCAATCAGCTGAACCATCATTGCCGGTTTAACAATTCCTGTTCCACGTAAAGCTGAACCCATCGCCACTAAAGCAAACTGTAAAGCCAAGTTTGGCATAAACCAATAAAGATAAGTTAAACCTTGTTCAATTGTTGCAGCATCATCAGAGATTGTTTGTAAATAATTAATAGAAAAAGAATAACCAGCAGCAAGCGTCACCAAACCACAAATAAAGGCAATCCCAATCGATTGATTAAAGATAATGTTAGAAGTTTTCCTATCTTTTTCACCAACCGCTTTTGAAATTAAAGCGACCGTACCAACCGCTAGAATCTGCGTCATACCAAAAACAACAAAGGCTAAATTTCCCGCAGCATTAACACCTGCTAGGGCAACTTTGCCAAGCTGACCGACAAAATAGAGATCCACTAAGTAGTAAACAGTTTGCACAATCATGCCAATCGCAATTGGGATAGCCATGCTGATAAGGTGTTTAGTGATTGAGCCTTGTGTTAAATCGTTCATTGATTGTTAAATTCTAATATTATGCGAGGTTTAAAAAATCGAATTCTAACATGATTATAGGTATTAAAAATCAATAGGGCTTTTTACGCCTGCGTTGCCTTGTTTGATGACATGGGTGTAGATTTCAGTTGTTGACACGTCGCTGTGAACTAGAACTAGAAAATGGACACCCTAAATTTAAACCAACAAAAAGTATTCATTTAGCCGTGATCAATTAAAATAAGTTAGCGAATAAAGCTCAAGAATTATTCCGATTGTATATTTGTTCGATTTTGACGGGTTTTGACGAATGACAAACAGCACAAACCTTCTCGAAAGAGAATGGTCGGACATTTTTTATTGGGTTGGTGTTTTTCAGGAAGCTGGTTTGGGTTTATCGAATAATAATCTTGCCGCTTTGTTTCCCTTCATCCATTTCAGACTAAGTTGCTTAGCCTTTTCTTTGATAAGTTCAATCGGCCCCACAAAATGACAGTAGCTTTTTCCATAATGCTCTATTTGTTTCAGCCAATGGTTTTGTTGTAAATTGAGTTGTTGCAGGGACGATTTAATATGAGCGGGCATGGCATTTTTATTAGGATAATGGATTGCTTTACCTGACCATTCGACTAATTCGATGTAGCTTTTTAATGTCATAGGCAGTCGTTTGCTTTTTATCTTGTTTGATAGTGAGGCGATAGATGCATCGAGAGTTTCTTGAACCTTGATGGAATCCAATTTTTTGATTGAATTAAGTCGTTTTTTAATTGAGGTATTGGTTGAGTCTTCCAGTGTTTCAGCAAGCTTTGCTCGGATAGGATTTAAATCCACATAGGCCATTGCAGAAAATACCGCGGCTTCGTCGAGTAGGGCTTGAGCGGAGTATCGCCCCTCCCAAAATCGCCCAGTACAAATATCTTCCTTATTACTTTGTTTGGCTAATGGCTCATTTAATCGACTCATAAACCAAGATAAGCTACCGAGGCGTTCACGATAAAGGGTTAACTTTTCCTTGTCTGCCATAATGGCTTGTTTCTTGAGTTCTCGTTGTTTGGCAAATTTCATATCACTTAAACGACCTAAATAAGCCCTTAGCCATCTTTCAGCTACTTCTTCATCACTCCATTTAAGAGGGGCGAGTGGTTCAAGGTAGAGGACGGCATGATAATGATTATCCATGACTGCGAATGCAAATAAATCCACTGAAAATATATCACAAAGCTCAATCATTCGCTTTTCAAGCCAGTCTTTTCGGTGAGTGTAATCTATTTTTGTGAATTCATCGAAACCGCAAAGAAATGTTCTTCTTACGCAGCGATTGGTACAATGATAAAAACCAGCGGTTTCATTATCAACGATATTCTTTCGGGCAATAGTCATGGCATTCGTCCCTGAATGAGTGGATCAATAGTGTGAATAAAAATACTCAACCTTTCAATCAGTTAGTTCTATTTAGTTTGTCAGCAATAGTTGATTGATTTTGTGAGCATTTGGCTATTTGTTGGGTGTCTGGTATTGCATGTTGTCTGGTATTGCATGGTGCTAGTAGCATGACCTCTTCATGCAATGGTATTTGATGGTCCATTTTGAGTTACCTCTTATCTCCGAATTTATTAATCTAATGTTTAACGAAAAAGGTGCAACTATATTCATTTTTTTAAACTCTAATCAGCATCAGGCACAAATACATAACCAATGCCCCAAACTGTTTGTAGGTATCTTGGTTTAGCGGGATCTTCTTCTATCATTCGGCGTAGACGAGAAACTTGTACGTCTATACTTCTCTCTAATGCACTGTAGTCACGACCGCGAGCTAAATTCATCAACTTGTCTCTGGATAATGATTTTCTTGGGTTAGTAACAAGCGATTTTAAAACCGCAAACTCACCGCTGGTCAAGGTCATTTGATCTGAGCCCCTCCTCATTTCACGAGTGGCTAAATTCAACTCAAAATCACCAAACTTGATTAGCTTTTCCTCTCCACTGGGAGCGCCCGGCAACTCGCTTGGTTTACGTCTTAGTACCGCTTTTACTCGAGCTAATAGCTCTCTTGGGTTAAAAGGTTTCGACAAATAATCATCAGCACCTAATTCCAGCCCAATAATCCTATCAACATCATCGCCTTTGGCTGTTAGCATGATGATTGGAATGGCATTATCATCACCTCTCAACCTTTTGCAGATCGATAAACCGTCTTCTCCAGGCAACATCAGATCTAAAACCATTAAATGATAGTTTTCTCTTTCCAAAAATCGATCCATTTGTTCCGAGTCTGCTGCGGCCTTTACAATATAGCCTTGCTCCTTGAAATATCGCTCTAATAAAATTCTTAATCTAAGATCATCATCTACAACCAGTATTTTTTTAGTTTCTTCACTCATTTGCATCCCCAAATTCGGCTTTAAGCTAATAACTATCACTAAACAACAGTTGTAATTATCACTACAAGTAGTTGAATCACAAAGTTTATTTTTTAATGAATTGTTACAGAGTATATACCACTTGAAATAAACATTCCGCTACATGCAATTTTTAAGTCGCATTGTTTTTTATTTCATCAGATAAATGGATTTATTAATTTTTGATACATGACACGTTTTGTTGCTAAACTCTGGTGCGTTCGTCATTCAAAACGTTATAATGCGCGATGTTAAAACTCTATGACTACTCCACATTCACGTTACAATTTTAGGAAATTTCATGCTAAATATCGCGCAAAAGATTGCGAAAGAGCTCAATGTTCAAGAAAAACAAGTTCAATCCGCTATTCAGTTATTAGATGAAGGCGCGAGTGTTCCATTTATCTCTAGATATCGAAAAGAAGCAACCGGTGGTCTAGATGATACCCAAATGCGTGATCTCGAAGAGAGACTGAGCTATATAAGGGAGCTAGAAGAGCGACGCCAAGTCATTTTAAAAAGTATTGAAGAACAAGAAAAACTAACACCTGAGTTAAGGGCTAGTATTTTGTCGGCAGAGACAAAAAGCGAATTAGAGGATCTCTACCTACCATACAAACCTAAGAGACGAACAAAAGCGCAAATGGCAAGGGAAGCGGGTTTGCAGCCGTTAGCTGATGCGCTATTTAAGAACCACGATTTAGCACCAGAAACCGAAGCAGAGAAATACTTAAACGAAGAAGCTAAAATAACCTCTGCTAAAGAGGCTTTAGATGGCGCAAAACAAATTTTGATGGAGTCATTTGCCGAGAATGCAGCTTTACTTTCTGAGCTTAGAAGTTACCTCACAGAAAATGCTTTTCTTCGTTCGGTTGTTGCAAAAGGTAAAGAAGCTGAAGGGCAAAAGTTTGCTGACTATTTTGAATATTCAGAAAAAATAAACAAAATACCATCTCATCGCGCTCTTGCTCTATTTAGAGGCCGAAATGAATCTATTTTATCGCTTGAATTAGTTGTAGACGAAAATCTTTTACAAGATGATAAAGCGAGTAACTACGCACAATATTTAATAGCCAAACATGGCCTAATTAAGCATCAGGGTAAAGCTGCTGATGACTGGTTACAAACTGTCGTTTTATGGACTTGGCGGGTGAAATTACAATCTTTTTTCGAAACAGAAATGTTAGGCAAGCTGCGCGAAACGGCTGAAACGCATGCGATTGAAGTTTTTGCCAATAATATGAGAGACCTATTAATGGCGGCACCTGCTGGTGACTTTGCGACAATGGGACTTGATCCTGGTTTACGTACTGGAACCAAGGCAGTTGTGGTTGATGGCACAGGTAAACTACTCACGCAAACAACAATATTTCCTCATGCGCCACAAAAGCAGTGGGAACAGTCTTTAAAAAAGTTAGCAACGATATGCGAGCAGTTTAAAGTCAAACTAGTCAGTATTGGTAATGGAACAGCCTCGCGTGAAACGGATCATTTAGTCGCAGAATTAGAAAAACAAAACCCAAAACTTGGACTAAGACGAATTATCGTTAGTGAATCGGGTGCATCAGTTTATTCAGCATCTAAACTCGCCGCAGAAGAATTTCCAGATTTAGATGTGACGTATCGTGGTTCGGTTTCAATTGCAAGAAGGCTTCAGGATCCTTTGGCGGAACTAGTAAAAATAGAACCAAAAGCTATTGGCGTTGGGCAATATCAACACGATGTAAGTCAAAGTCAATTAAGTAAAATGCTAGGAAGCGTTGTTGAAGATTGTGTTAATAAAGTCGGTGTAGATCTTAATACAGCTTCTGCTCCTTTGCTGAGTCATGTTTCTGGTTTAAATAAAACACTTGCTTCAAATATCATTCGTTATCGTGAAACTAATGGACGTTTTGCCAATAGAAAAGAGCTTTCTAAAGTTGAGCGATTAGGACCAAAAGCTTTTGAACAAGCCGCCGGTTTTTTACGAATTAGTGGTGGTGATAATCCTCTTGATTCGTCAGGTGTTCATCCAGAAACTTATCCGATTGTTGAAAAAATGCTTGAAAAAATTACTGGCGGTGTTTCAGCATTGGTTGGAAATTCTAACGAACTTAAACAGTTTAATGCGAATGATTATGTAACAGAAAATTTTGGCTTACCTACAGTTAAAGATATAATTTCTGAACTAGAAAAGCCTGGACGTGATCCACGTGGCGAATTTAAAACAGCAAAATTTAAAACAGGTGTGGAAACTCTAAATGATCTAACGCCTAAAATGGCATTAGAAGGAACGGTAACCAACGTCACAGATTTTGGAGCGTTTATAGATATAGGTGTCCATCAAGATGGGCTGGTTCATATCTCTTTAATGAGTGATAAGTTTATTAAAAACCCGAGAGAAGTTGTTAAAACAGGTGACATTGTTAAAACTCATGTTGTATCGGTTGATATTAAACGTAAAAGAGTTAGCCTTTCAATGGTCGGACCTCAAGAAGAAGAAGAAGCCTCTAGTAATGTAAAACGACCGATGAATAAAGCTACCAATAGACAAAGTAATCATTCTTCTACTAAAAATGACTCTCACAAAGGCAATCGAAATAATAGCCATCAGTCTAAACCAATCAATTCAGCTTTTGGTATGGCTTTAGCCGATGCATTTAAAAACAAAAAGGATTAAATGATAAAAGATCAAACAAATAGCGAGATAATAGCGGATGTTACAACTAGTCAACACGATATTATATTTGGCGAATTATCGGATAGCCTGCCTAAAATATCTGCAATCACTAGTTTTTTATCTTGGATGATTCCTGTTTTTATTGTTTCGCTAGTACGATTTTTCAAACCCAGTGAAAGCCTTGAGGTTGAGTTACTAAATTTTGTCATTATCGGTTTATTGTTAATATCTTTTCTCTCGAGCACTTATAGTTACTATTTCGCAAAATCTTGCGGCTATCTGAAGCGCGAGTTTGATGTATATCATAAACAAGGGATCTGGTGGAGAAAACAAACAGCTTTAAGTTTTTCAAGAATCCAACACATAGATTTATCCAGCGATCCGTTAGAGCGAAAATATGGTATGGCTACTTTAAAGTTCTTTACCGCTGGTGGCGCTTCCTCTGACTTAAAAATCCATGGTTTACCTTTAGATACCGCAGAAGAATTACGTCATCAAATACTGAAACTAACTGAAAATGAATAATATTGTTAGTGATGTTGCTGACAACTCTTTAGCTATTACTAAATGGCAAAGACTATCCCCTCTATCGGTCATTTTTTTTATTGGTAAGCTTTTAACTAAAATAGTCAAGGATATGCTTCCTGGCCTTGCTCCCTTAGGTGTTCTTGTATTTAGTTCTGATAATAAATCTTTAATTTTAATATTATTCGCGATTGCTGTCAGTAGTGTAATTCTTCTTTCATCATTTCTACAGTATTGGTTTTTCAAATATAAACAAGAGGGTGATAAAGTTTTAATTAATGATGGTGTCTTTAACAAGAATAAACGCGTGATCTCGTTTGAACGAATTCAAAATATCAATATTTTGCAGCCTATTTATTTTAAATATTTCGGACTAGTTACCTTACAAATTCAAACCGCCGGTGCAAAAGGCAATGAGGCGGATCTGGCAGGAATCCCAGAATCACTTGCTAATAGTTTGAGAAATACCATCCTAGAAAAAAAATCACAAATTCTTAATAACCAATCTAAAGATTCTCAGTTAAAAGGTGGCTCAATCGACGCCTCGGCTAATGATTCATTGCAACAGGAAACAAACTTACTCGCAAGTGCCTCTTTGATTGACTTGATGAAATACGGCATATCAAGTAATGGTATGTTTTGGTTTTTTGTAATACTTACTCCAATATTGGGAATGTTAGATGATATTTTAGAAAAAGTATTCACCAATGAAGATATGCAAAGCGTAATTGAATTATTAGGTGGCGGTTTATCCGGAAAAATTATTAGCGTATTTTTATTTATTTTTTCAATAATAATCTTAATGTTTATTTTTTCCATCATAGGCGCAGTTTTCCGTTATTATCGTTACCAACTTATTCAAACAGTTAGTCAATCAAAAAACACGCAAGACTGTTTAGTGGTTGATAAAACATTAAAAAGAACTAGCGGACTTTTGACCAGCTATGAGGAGTCATTAAAGTTAAATAAAATTCAAAGCTTTATTGCACAAACAAATATTATTGGAAAATGGTTGAGTGTAGAACATATCACTTTAGGGCAAGTCTCAAGCGGACAAAAAAACCAGCCTCAAAAACCGTCGCTTTTTATTATTCCCGCAAGAGAAATTGAGCAAACACAATCACTTTTAAAACATGTCTTTAATGACGCACCAGATGAGATTGAAACTCAAGGGATCAGCAAGCGCTATATCCACAAAACAATTATTTTAAAATTATTTCTTCCAAGTTTAATTATTTGTTTACCTATTACCTTTATAAATCAAAATTATTGGTTGGGTTTAATTCCAATAATTGTGCCAGCTATATTTTTTCCACTAGTTTATCGTAGATGGAAAGCCTATCGATATGGAATAAAAGATGGCTATGCGAGATTTGAGAGAGGATTGTTTGGCTATCGGCATATTACTTTTCCGACATATAAAGTTCAGCGAGTAGAAGTAAGACAATCACCGATTCAAAGAAGAAGAAATTTAAGTACATTGAAGGTTTATCTGGCATCTAACCAAGTAAAAATGCAATTTATTCCATTTGATGAAGCAAATAAGTGGCTCGAAGAAATCAACAAAGCCATTCATAACGATAAACGTGATTGGTATTAACGTTTTAGGTGACGTGTTTACCACCATCCCAGCCACCTTTAGCAAGCACTCTTTGCCCCATGGCTTTTGGTGATTCTTCTAAATCGGTCGCCATAGAATCATTCCAACGATTTAAAAAACCATAAAGGCAAACGGCGCCTAAAATTTCGCATATTTGATTTTCTGTCCAATGCTCTTTCATTTTAACCATTAATTCTGCCGTGACGCCATTTGGAACACTACCAGCAGCCAACGCATAATCTAATGCAACTCTTTCCGCTTCTGAATAAAGATCACTGGACTGATATTCCCAAATGGCATCTAGTTTTTCTTGAGAAATGCCATGAATATTTGCTGCAATTAAAGAGTGAGCTTCACAATACTGACAACCACCCGCTCGACTTGCAAAGTGGGCAATCAATCGCATTAAACCTAAATCAACTTCACCATACTTGGACATAACGGCGCGAGTCAAAACGCCAAAACCTTTTACCATTTCTGGCTTTCTTTGCATGGTTAATAAGCTATTTGGTATAAAACCCAAGATCTCAATAAATATTGCAAAATCATCTTCTAGTTCTGGAGTGACGCTAGCGTCTAAAGGTTGCATATGAGCCATAATATTTCCTTGTAAATAGGTTCTTTAATTAATATTGATGATAATTCATAAATATTGCATATGCAACATTATTCAAGAGTTCTATAAATTACAATTATAAAAAAACCGCGAATAACGCGGTTTTTTGGTTAATTAACTAACAATTAACTTTCTGCAGAATCGCCTTTATCATTTGATTCTTCAGCAGGTTTGTCTTCTGTCGGTGCAACTGTTGCAGGCGCTTCTTCAACTGGCGCTGGCGCATCAAGTAAGACTTTACGGCTTAAGCGAATACGACCTTGACGATCAACCTCGATCACCTTAACTTCTAAATCTTGCCCAACTTCAAGATAGTCAGCAACCTTATTAACACGCTCATGTGCAATTTGAGAAATATGAAGTAAACCTGTTTTGTTACCCATAAATTCTACAAATGCACCAAAGTCTGCAATTTTAACCACTTTACCCATGTAGGTTTTTCCAGCTTCCACATCTTCAGTTAACTGCTTAACTCTTTGAATCGCTAAATCGGCTGCCGCTTTTTCAACCGCTGCAATTTTAACTGTTCCGTCTTCACCTATTTCAATAGTTGCTCCGGTTTCTTCAGTTAAAGCTCGAATCGTTGATCCACCTTTACCAATAACATCACCGATTTTTTGAGGGTCGATTTTAACTGTAGTAATTCTCGGTGCAAACTGTGAGATATCACTATTTGGTTTAGCAATTGCTTCATTCATTGTTTTAAGAATGTGTAATCTGCCACCTTTCGCTTGATGAAGTGCTTTTTCCATGATTTCTTGATTGATACCCTCAATCTTAATATCCATTTGAAGTGCAGTAATACCAGCGTCTGTTCCTGCTACTTTAAAGTCCATGTCGCCTAAGTGATCTTCATCACCCAAAATATCAGAAAGAACCACATAACTGTCGCCCTCTTTAACAAGACCCATAGCAATACCAGCAACCGGTGCCTTTACTGGAACACCAGCATCCATTAATGCCAAGCTAGTTCCACAAACAGAAGCCATTGAACTTGAACCGTTAGACTCTGTAATTTCAGAAACAACACGAATCGTATAAGGAAAAGCTTCCTGAGTAGGAATCACTGCCTGCATACCGCGTTTAGCTAATTTACCATGACCAATTTCACGACGCTTAGGCGCGCCCATGAATCCAGCTTCACCAACACAGTATGGAGGAAAGTTGTAATGAAGCATAAAGCTCTCTTTTGATTCGCCAAATAAACCATCGACGATTTGTCCGTCACGTTCTGTGCCTAATGTAACAACTACTAATGCTTGAGTTTCACCACGAGTGAATAACGCACTACCATGTGTTCTTGGTAAAACACCTGTACGAATGTATAAAGCACGAACCATGTCATTTTCACGACCATCAATTCTATTTTCACCGGCAATGATTCTTGAACGAACCACTGATTTTTCAGTTTTAGAAAAAGCACTTTTTACATCGTCTGTTGAAGGTGAGTCTTCACTATCAGTTATTAACGATGCAACAGTTGCTGCTTTAATTTCTGCTAATTTATCTTGACGAGCCATTTTATCTGCGATTGCATAAGCTTCTGTAATTCCAGCTTTTGCTGATTCTACAACCTGTGCGATAACCGCTGTATTTTCTACCGGTGCAGCCCAATCCCATTTAGGTGTGTTAACTTCAGCTGCAAATTCATTAATTGCTTTAATCACAACTTGCATTTCATTAAAACCAAACATTACAGCGCCTAACATAACTGATTCAGAAAGCTCTTTTGCTTCTGACTCAACCATTAGTACTGCGTTTTCAGTTCCTGCTACCGTTAAGTCCAATTCGGAATCAACCATATCGTCAACACCGCCATTAAGAAGGTATTCGCCATTCTTGTAACCAACACGCGCCGCTCCAACAGGACCTGCAAAAGGTAGTCCAGAAACAGCAAGTGATGCAGAAGCACCAATCAATGCAACTAACTGAGGTTCAATCTGTGGATTAATTGAAATAACCTGACAAACGATCTGCACTTCATTCATAAATCCTTTTGGAAATAATGGACGAAGAGGACGATCGATTAAACGAGCGGTTAAAGTTTCGCCGTCAGATGGACGGTTTTCACGTTTGATAAAACCACTTGGGATCTTACCGCCAGCATAACGTTTCTCTTGATAGTTGACTGTTAGAGGGAAGAAGGCTTGACCTGGCTTCATGTCTTTTTTGCCAACCGTTGAAACTAAAACAGTCGTTCCTTCAACATCAATTATGACGCATCCAGATGATTGACGAGCTATCTCGCCAGTTTCAATAGTGACTGTACGACTTCCATATTGGAAGGATTTTTTTATAGGATTCATTCATATTCCTTTTAAGTTAATACTAGATTTCATCGATCTAGCATTTATTTAACCCTAGCTTATTCAGTTGATGTCTTAGCTGTTCTAATTATGACTAATAAAAATTTCTTAAAATATTAGTCAGAACAAAACCTCAATAGAATAACCTAGGATGACTTTTCTTTTAAAGTAAAAAAGGAGCCTTAGGCTCCTTTTTAAAAAACTTTTTATTATCGACGTAAGCCTAACTTACCAATAAGCACAGTGTACCTTTCAACATTTTTGCCTTTCAAGTAATCTAATAATTTACGACGCTGAGCAACCATTCGTAATAGACCACGACGTGAGTGATGATCATGGATATGCTCTTTAAAGTGACCTTGCAAGTGGTTAATTTGATTGCTTAAAAGTGCTACTTGAACTTCAGGAGAACCTGTATCTCCTTCACTTTGACTATATTCGCTAACTATTGTTGCTTTTGCTTCTGCACTTAGTGACATTTATTACTCCAAACATTTAAATTTAAATAAGGTAAACATAGCCAATCACTAATTCAGCTATATCGAGATGCTGACAGTTCTATTGGAAAATACGAAGAACCACAACGGGCGCGATCCTACAGTAGCATCAAGGGCTTAGCAAGCATCTAGAGAGGAAAAAGTGAGTAAATAAAAAATTTTTTAAACATTCATATTAACTTGCAAATAAAGCTCTCTACCCAAAGAGTTGTAATAACTGCCAGCATTGGAATACCAGGGCCAATTATTTTGTGTAGGATCCTCTGGAGGCCTTTTATTTAGGAGATTATTGACACCTATGGTTAGTTGAGTAAATTCAGAATAATGATAGCGGAAGTTCGCATCTATTGTTATCCATGCGCCAATGTAATCGCCTGACTGACAAACCACACAAAACTCACCGCCAACTTTATCAATATAATTGAGTTTAACCGTCGCGCCCTTGTTTTCGTCCTGCCAATCTAGCATGATATTTGCGCGATACTCTGGAAAAAGACCGAGCTTAATATTATCCACTTTATCAATTCCTTGAACAGCTTGAAAATAGAAAGACTGGATCCATGTAGCCGCGAATGTCGCTTGCCAATCACCAAAGGAGTTAAACCACTTATAATCGAGGTTTAAATCTAAACCTTTTGTTTGTTGTTCTGCAAAATTGATAGGAAACGTTACGATAAAAGCGTCTGCACCATGGAGAGAACCTGATGAATCTCGCTGAATAAAGTCGCATAACAAATCAAACTCTGAACAGGCATTAACAATAAATTGGGCACTTGGTTCAGCCACAATTTCTTCTAACCCAATATCATAAACATCGATAGTAAAGTTAAGTTGCTCAGTAATTCCCCAAGCGACTCCAAGATTATAGTTAATACCCTCTTCTTCACTAAGTTCGATATTAGAACCGGTAAACACTTGTACTGACTGCACTACCTGCCCTACCTGCCCTGTATTAGTGGCAGCATCAGGATCAACAATGCCTGTAAAAGAGGAGGTAAAACCACCAAAAAGTTTTTGCATACCTGGCGCTCTAAAGCTTTTACCCCATGAAAACCGCGTTACCACTTTATCTGTGACTTTATAAGCAACAGCGACTCTGGGGCTAAAAGCATTACCAACCGCTGATTTATCTTGATAATCATCCCATCGTAGCGCGATGTCCATTTCTAGATTTCCTGTAAAAGGAAAGCTTAACTCACCCCCAATACCAATATGTTTTCGAGCGCCCTCACCGGATGTTGAACCATCAAAGGTATCACCACTATTGACAAAGGTATCTGGGCGGTCAAAGTGATTTTCTTTCACATGCTCAAGTGCTAAGGCAAACTTTACTGGACCACCTTTTAGCGAAAAATCTAAATCTCCTGATAGCGAAAAGTCGATCAATTTATTAGTTGATTCAGCTTTCTTGTTAGCCATAAACCCTAACTCTTCGACTATATTCAAAGGGATCCGTTGAAACAAATCTAAGCCATTCTCAACAGCTGCATTTAATCCACTAAGTAAAATATTATTACCTTCTATATCTAATCGAGTATTGTTATAAGCGACACCAATTTCCCAATCAAATTGTCCGTCATAAAATTCGCCATTTAAACCGGCTAAAAAGTTAATCGAATTATTTTGTATGTCACTTATTCTTGGGCCGAACTCAGTTAAACGTCGAATAAAAACACCTGCCTCTTCCCGCTCGGAATCAGTTGACGGGTTATTGTCTGCTCCGGCTAACACAAGTCCGCCATTATTCGGCACTAAACTTCCAAAGCCCGTCAGAAGTCCGCCACCATAAAAATTAGGTTCGGTTTGAGATTTAGTATTGGAGTCTGTTACGCCGACTCGACTGAAAAAGGAAACATCTTCATTCACTTCGTAACTCACTCGAGCCATCACTGATAATCGCTCTTGAGGTGCGATTAGCTGGCGGTATTGAGAGCGGTCAAAACCGCACCAGGTATCTTCATTTGTATAAACCGATAAATTGACATTAGCAATACCTTCTCCACCTAACGCACCACTTTCAGTTCCGCAGTTTGGGTCTTGGATAATTAAATCAGACTCCAGACTAATAAAAGAAGCCCCACCAAAACTATAATTTCCTCTTGGATTGGATACATCAGATGATGCATATCCCCGCTCTTTTGCCCACAAAGGCTCTTGCTTCCAATAATCAATAATCAATAATAACGTCTAGCTGAGTATTGCCATTTCTTGCACCCGTCAATAAGTTAAAACGCTGAGTTTGATACCCGCCATCACTTGTGGTTGAAGTGCGATAACTGGTAGAAATGCCTTCGATGTTTTTACGAGTCACTATATTTATAACCCCAGCAACCGAATCACTCCCATAAATTGCAGATGCTCCGTCGATTAAAACTTCAATTCGTTCTACAAAAGCCATTGGGATAGATGAAAGATCAACAAAGTTAGTTGTACCGCTAATACCAATTGGATAAATCGGCAGGCGACGACCGTCGATCAAAGTCAAGGTTTGACCGAAACCAACACCTCTCAAATTGACTGCGGATGCTCCTGGGGTAAAGCCAAAAGTAAAAGAATTATCAATAGTCCCACCGGAATTTTGGGTAAGATTAGAGATTACATCCTTAACATTAGCATAACCTTGATTATCAATTTCTTCACGAGATATAGAAATTAATGGCGACAAGCTATTAATGTCAATCCGCTTAATTCTCGTTCCAGTGACAATAATTTTTCTTTTCGATTTTTTTGATTCTGACGATAACTCGGTCTTTGCTAACTCACTCTTACTCGTAAGCTGATCAGCTAAAACATTACTCGCACAGAAACATGCAGATATACAGCTACCGATGATAGCTTTTTTACTACTTAAGTATTTCATTCCTTCCTACAACTCGGTCAGTCTTTTATTTAACTTTTTATAAGTTTAGTTATGCGCCCCTTATTACTAATCTCTGTATTAACATCATCTGCATTAACAATGCTACAACCTAACCAAAAACTATAACTAGCTAATACTACATCAGTTTGGATTAAATTTGTAGAGGGCAATTACAGAAAACAATTTCATTGCTAGATCGATTACTGAAACCAGATTGCTCAAATCACTTAACAAGCGCAATTAATAGTTTTAGTATATGGTATATAGCATTACAAAATCGACATGATCTGATTTTTACACTTAACTTTTATGGTTTAAACAATGATATGACATTAAACGAACTCAAATATGTTGCCGCTGTAGCACGTACTCAACATTTTAGCCAAGCGGCTGAATTATGTCATATTAGCCAGCCGAGCTTAAGCATTGCCGTCAAAAAGCTCGAAGATGAATTGGGGATCACCATTTTTAGGCGTGGCAAACGTAAAATCGATATCACCAAAGAAGGTGAAGCCGTTGTTGAGCAATGCCAAAGAGTACTGGAAGAAGTTGAAAGGTTAAGCTACCTCAAAAATAAGAAAAAAAGTCCGTTAGAGGGCGTTATTCGGCTTGGTGCAATTTTTACTATTGGGCCATACTTATTCCCCTCTCTAATCCCAAAAATTAGCCAAAGCTTCCCTAAAATGCCACTTCACATTGATGAGGATTACACAGAAAACCTACGTAAAAAACTATTACAAGCGGAATTGGATATCGCGGTTTTGGCATTACCTTTTACTGATCCAGCACTCGAAACGTTAGAAATTTATGACGAAGATTTTATTTCTTTATTTTATGACTCCCACCACTTTTCAAAACAAGAAAAGATTAGTATTGATGATATTCATTCAAACGAATTGTTGATGTTAGGTTCTGGTAATTGCTTTCGCGATCAAGTTTTGGCCGCCTGCCCTAATTGCCACTCACCAGAAACCAAAAATGAAAGTTGGGTTGTTGGAAGTTCACTAGAAACGATCCGCCATATGGTCGCAATGAAACTAGGGATCACAGTCATGCCTATCACTGCTTTAGCCAAACAAGCGTATTATCCAGGGTTGGATTCTCGACCTTTTTCATCACCCGTTCCTAAAAGAAGAATTGTGTTAGCATGGCGAGCGAGCTACCCAAGAAAACAAGCCGTTCTTGCAATAGCTAGAAGTATTCAAATTGCTTTAAAGGGGCAAGTTGATCTACTAAAAATTTGACCGGCGCTAACAAGTACTTTATTAAAAATTTATAATGAAACTCTCACAAATATCAGTAGAAACACTCAAAGGCGTTGGCGCAAAAGTTGCTGAAAAACTAGCGAACCTTGGGATCATCTCGATTGAAGACTTGTTGTTTCATTTACCATCGCGCTATCAAGATAGAAGCCGCATCCATCCAATTGCCAGTTTATTGCATGGACAAACCGCACAAGTTTTTGGTGAAGTAGAATCAGCTGACATTGTGTTTGCTAAAAAACGTTCTCTTATTTGTAAAATATCGGATGGATCTGGAATACTCGATATCCGTTTATTCTTTTTTTCAATGGCGCAAAAAAAAGCCTTTGTGCGCGGCACATACGTTCAAGTTTATGGTCAGGTTTTCCGAATGGGAAAAGGTATCAGTATGATTCATCCTGAAATTAAGTACCTAAAAAACCAATCAACTCCAAAGTTAGAAAATGGGCTTCAAGCGGTTTATCCAACTACTCAAGGATTACAGCAGAGAACGTTTCATTCAATAGTTAAGCAGGCTATTCAGTATTTAGACACTGGCTATGTCAAAGAGTTATTGCCTGAAAAATTATTGCAAAAACTTAACTTTCCTTCCCTTACTAAAGCGTTGCGTTTATTACATCAACCACCTCTTAATATTTCATTAGAAGATATTCATAGTGGCGAACATCCGTTAATACAACGATTAGCTTTTGAGGAGTTAATGGCGCAGCATCTTTCAATGAGGCATTTAAAGCTTGCCAGAAAAGCACTAACTAGCCACGCTATCAATTTTGATCAAAAGACCATCCTGCAATTTATTAATCAACTTTCTTTTGAATTAACCAACGCTCAAAACAAAGTAATCAAGGAGATCAGAAATGATTTAATTCAACCAAGCCCAATGTCGCGATTAGTACAAGGTGATGTTGGTTGTGGAAAAACATTAGTGGCGGCTCTTTCAATGTTGCCGGTGGCAAAGCAAGGATTACAGGCCGTCATTATGGCACCAACGGAAATTCTTGCCGTACAACATGGTTTAAGTTTTAAAAATTGGTTTGCACCATTAGGTATAAAAGTTGTTTTACTCGTCAGTAAAATGAAAAGCAAAGAACAAAAAGAAGCTTTAGAATTAATTAAAAATGGTCATGCAAAAATCATCGTGGGTACTCACGCGGTTTTTCAAAAAAGAGTTCTATTTAACCAGCTAGCTTTGGTGGTGATTGATGAGCAACATCGGTTTGGCGTAGAGCAGAGAAAAATGCTTTTAGACAAAGCTCTAAATAATTCAAGCGATAGTTCAAGCAATGACACAATCCAAAAGACACCACACCAACTTGTAATGACCGCCACACCTATACCTCGAACACTCGCACAAACAGCCTATGCTGATTTAGATTTATCGATTATTGATGAGTTACCACCCGGTAGAAAACCAATTGAAACCTCAGTCGTTAGTGATTTAAATAGAGAAAAAGTTGTAGAGCGAATACGAAGTGCTTGCTTGAAAGATAAGCGTCAAGTCTATTGGGTTTGTACATTAATTGAAGAATCTGAAGAAATACCCAGCCAAGCTGCTGAGAATGCATTTGAGTTATTAAAAGAGCAGTTACCAGAACTTAAAATCGGTTTAATACATGGTCGTTTAAAGCCGGCAGAAAAACAATCTCAAATGAGTGCATTTAAATCGGCCGAGTTGGATATTTTAGTCGCGACTACGGTGATTGAAGTTGGCGTTGATGTTCCCAATGCGAGTTTAATGATCATTGAAAATCCTGAACGACTGGGTCTGTCTCAATTGCACCAATTAAGAGGACGCGTAGGCCGAGGAGAGAAAGCTAGTTTTTGTTTATTAATGTACCACGCGCCACTTTCCCAAAATGCAAAACAACGCCTACAAGTCATGCGTGAAAACAATGATGGATTTATTATTGCGGAAAAAGATTTGGAAATTCGTGGCGCGGGTGAAGTCCTAGGAACTCGCCAAACAGGCGAAATGCTATTTAAATTTGCCGACTTACTTAGAGATCGCAAACTGCTACCATTAGTTCAACAAAATGTAACAGCAATTTCTGAAAATCATCCTCAAATAGCCAAGGAAATCCGACAACGTTGGGTTAAAAAAGGCGAACAGCTGAGTCATGTCTAAACGATAATAGACTCTTAATTTAATTCCCTCTTCAAATATTGCCATTTCCATATCAGCATTACCTTGCTATGCTCAATATCTCAACTATACTTTAAGTTAATCGATGACTCCTAAATTAAAATCAGGTGAATAAATCATGTGGTGGTATAAAAAGGTTAACTCTCAAGGGATCGAGTTAGAGGCTGCTAATTTAACAATAATAAAAATGGAACGCGATCTGGAACTTTTTGATAAAGTACGAGACGTGTCTGGTATGCAGCGTGACTATGCAATCGAACAAATAAAAGAACAATCCCATCTGTATGAACTATGGGTAGATGGTGCTTTAACCATTGCAACTATAAGAGATGCCGTAGCCGATTCATTTGAAAAATTAAAAGGAGAGAGAGACAATCTGATTGATTCAATTAGTTCTTTTGACCAAATTCATGTACTTATTTCCTCTATTGCCAGTAGCTTAGGTAAAATAAAAGCTCAAAACCATGAGGCGGCTAGCTCTGTCGATACCCTAAGTGAAAGAGGTCAGGCAATTGAGCAGTTTGTTACTCAAATTCAAAACATTTCTGATCAAACCAATCTACTCGCACTTAACGCGGCTATTGAAGCAGCTAGAGCCGGCGATCAAGGACGCGGATTTGCAGTGGTTGCCGATGAAGTGCGCACATTGGCTCAAAAATCAGCAACCGCATCAAAGGAAATCACCACCATCGTTTCCTCTATCACTGAACAAACCAGCGACACTCGAAAACAGATCCGAGACTCAGAAAGCTCAGCTAATAACCTTTTTGATCAAACTCACAATGTTCAAGCAGTTATTAGTGAAATTACCAATGTTTCTAAATCAATGTTTTATGTCATCGATCAATCAACTAACTCATCTTTTTTACAAACCGTAAAACTCGATCACGTTACATGGAAGTCTGAGATTTACCGAGCTGTTTGGGGGCTGTCTGACAAAGTTGCTAATGATTTTGCTGATCATCGCTCATGTAGACTTGGCAATTGGTACTTCGCGGGCGACGGCGTTAAATATAAGCACATTTCATCATTTCAACGTTTAGATATACCCCATAAAAATGTCCATGATGGCGGATTTGAAGCGCTTAAAAGTAAAGAGCTAGGCGATACTGAGGGTATAAAAGTAGGATTAATGAAAATGGAAAATGCAAGCAAGTTAGTCATTGATATTTTGGCAGAACTTGAAACTCAATTACCATCGGACATTCCAGATATCCCGAGTGCGTCCAAACAATCACAGGATGTAGGTTCTACTGAGCTGTTCTAAGTCCTAAATTATAGGTCTGTAACCTTGATGAGGCCCGCATAATCAAGAAATCACTCAGCATTAATACCCCCAGTTTTAGAAGTAAACTCCACTTATGCGTTCTTGGTGTCGTAATCTGAATTTCTGGATCTAGGTGTATGGATCAAATAATCTGACACTTTCAAATAAAATTGAAATCACGTTTTACTTGGTTGATACGGATACCTGATTGCTTGGCATTTCAGCACGGAGCTTTCTAGATATAGATTTCTCGATAGAACGGAATAATATTTTAACACGTATCAGAGTCAAAAAGGATTGACTCCGACACTTCTTAATCAATCAAATACTTCTAAAACTTAAAGTGACCCACCAGGCCCTGTAAATTAACCGCTAGTTTGGCCATATCTTGACTTGCTGCTAAGTTCTCTGTAGCACCTTGAGCTGTTTGATCAGCCGCTTGTGAAATGGATAAAACATTCTCATGCATCTCTCTAGATACTGTGCTTTGCTCATCGGCTGCGCTGGCAATATGGCTACTCATATCATTGATAATGTTAACAGCTCTGGTGATTTTTGATAGTGACTCTCCCGCTTTCGCAGCCTCCGTGACACTATTTTGCGCTTCTTTTGTACTGCTTTTCATTACTTCAACAGCTTCTTGAGTGCCGCTTTGTAATCGCTCTATCATTTCTTGAATTTCAGAGGTTGATTCCTGCGTTTTACTCGCTAAGGTTCTTACTTCATCAGCAACCACTGCAAATCCACGCCCTTGCTCTCCGGCTCTAGCCGCTTCAATCGCCGCATTAAGTGCAAGCAAGTTGGTTTGATCCGCAATGCCTCTAATGACATCCAAAACACTACCAATGTTAGTCGAGTATTCATTTAACTTATCAATGACACCAGCGGCTCTTTGAATTTCAGAGGCTAGGCCATTAATGGTGTTAATGTTGTTTTGAACAATTTGTTGTCCAGACGAAGCCTCTTTATTCGCGTCTTGAACTTCACTCAACGTGTTGCTGGCACTGGAAGCAACCTCATCAACAGTCGCAGTCATTTCGGTCATTGCGGTCGCAATCATGTCTGTTTGTTCTTTTTGCTGTCCAATCCTGGCATTACTTTGTAAAGAAATGGCGGAAGTTTCTTCTGCCGCTGCAGATAACTGTTGCGAGCTGTTCGATATTTCGGTCATTATTCCGCTTAATTGATTACTCAACCGATTGATACCTTCCGACAACATGCCAATTTCATCTTCACTATGAACATCGACTTTATCTCTCAAATCACCATCCGCCACTTTATTCATAACATTTAAGACTTCTGCTAGTGGTGCTCTAATACTCCTTAACACCCAAGCGTTTATTCCGACCGCAGCTAAGAGGGCTATAATAGCTAGTCCAATCATAAGGGTTCTGCCAGATGACACAGCTTCACTCGCATCTTCCTTAATACTTAAATTAAGTGCATTTACTCGCTCTGAAACCACACCTAAATCAGCAAGGGCTTGCTCTGCAATTAGTGCTGACTCAACCAGCTCTGACTCGGCTCTTTGTTTTGTATTTAATTGGTTCTCTAGTAGCTGTAAGATACTTGCTGAACCGACAACTAAAGATTTAAAACCTTCAACACTACTCTGAGCATCATTGTAGTATTCATTGTTTTTTGCTTTACGGTCATTGGCGACTTGATTAAAACGTTTAGAAAAATCCTTCATCAAAGTAGTTATTTCATTCCTTGCAACATTTACTTGGGATATATCTGCAATAGCGAGTACGTCCGTTATGGTCACAGTCGCTTCTGTCACCATTGAAGACATTGCAGATAAATTATCAGTCACTGATTTATTAAGAGCTTCTTTCGAAAAATCAGATAAAAGCGAACCCAATTCATCGGCAGCGTCTTCAAATACAACTTGCTTTTTGGTTAATTGAGCTTGTAAACCTAGATCATCATGATGCGATTTAAATGATTGAGGGATCAAGGTAAAATAATTTTTTACTTTTTTGCGACTATTATTCAGTGCTGAGTTAATATCTTCATAATCAGAAGAATATTGGTTTAGCGACTTATAGGCTTTGTTATTATCCTTTTGATTTTGATTAAACCTGCTTTCAAAACTGGGTAATTCGCTTGCATCCACTGATTGATGATAATTGTTAGCTTGAGCCTTCGATTTAAGCAGGCTAGTCATGAGATCGCTAGTTTGATGCAACATTGGCGTTGATTCTTCTGTGACCCTCAATAACCCATCATTGATATTACTAACACCTGACAAGCCATTAAAAACTAAGATTCCTAAAAGGGTGACTGTTAAAATGGCACCCCCTATTATACGTGCCGTTACTGTTAAGTTCATAAATACCTCTAATTACCACTAGTGAATTCGAATATAAAGCCTAATCCTTGGCCTTTTCAAAAAAGTTGTCTTCTATTAATTAAAGATTAGACCCAAAAATAACAGTTTGCCGAATATTTATTAGCACTCCTTAATTTACGGGATTTAAACAGTGTTGAAAGAATAAGTCCAAATTATCCATAACATTAATGTGTTGTTATTATCTAAGACAAATTACACTAAATTAATGGTTCTCCTAATAAGCAATCTTATGGAAATTAAACAATTGACCTATTGACAAATACCTTTTTATTTGTTTTTTGCTTATTTAGTAGTCATTCCATGGCTGAAGGTAAAGCAATGGTTAGTTTTAATAGCCCTTACACCGTTGTAAAAACTGAGCAGCGCTTAATTAATATTTTAAATACCAAAGCTTTTAAAATATTTGCTCAAATTAATCACGCTGAAGGAGCAAAAACGGTCAATATTAGCCTCCCAGAAACTCGTGTAATTATTTTTGGTAAACCTCAAGTTGGTTCTCAATTGATGCAATGTAGCTCAACGGTCGCGGTCGATTTACCTCAAAAAATATTAATAAGGAAAACTGAAAGCCAAGTCAAACTCGCATTTAACTCACCTAAATTTTTGCACAAACGCCATCAATTAAATACTTGTGAGCCACTGCTTAAAAAAAATCAATAACGCTTTAAATAAAATTGCAGAAAAGACGGTTAGCCAAAAATAAAAAAGAATAAATGTAAACAGTTTATTAATGAGGGGATTAAAGATGAATAAACCATGGTTTAAAAATTACCCAGCCAGTTATGCAACCATTGATTGATATCAATACTTATCAATCAATGGTTGCAGTGTTCAATAATGCAGTTGATTTATATAGTGATAAAAGCGCTTTTCAGAGTTTTGGAAAAGAGCTTAATTATTCTGAAATCAGAAAACCATCTGATGATTTTGGTGCCTATTTGCAAAATGCATTAGGCATTAAAAAAGGCGATAGAGTGGCGGTTATGTGCCCTAACACTTTTACTTTTGCTATCTCTATGTGGGCAATCATTCGAATTGGTGCGGTCCAGGTAAGTATTAATCCTCTTTATTCTCCACACGAGCTAGCGCATCAACTGAAAGATGCGGACGTGGAAAATATTATTATCTATTCTGCATCTACGCCGATTCTTGCGGAAATTGTTGAGAATAGTCCGATAAAGAATGTAATAGTCTTGGGTATTGATGACTTAATTGACTTGGGGTTAACAAATGTACCAGCTGATCCTAGACTAGCAAATACTATTTCATTTATAGACGCCTTGAAAAAAAGGAGAACAATTCGAAATCTCTATTCCTAGCTTATCTCATATAGATTTGATTTTTTTACAATATACAGGAGGGGCTAGAGGGCTATCTAAAGGTGCCATGTTAAGCCACAGTAATATTGTAGCAAATATTTTGCAGTTTTCTCAGGCAACAAAAAACCACATTGAGAATGGTAAAGAGATAGTGATTACTGCCATTCCGTTGTATCATATTTTTGCCTTAACAATAAATACTCTCACTAATTTTAGCATTGGTTAAAAAATGTTTTGATAGCCGATCCACGAGATATGAAATCATTTATAAAAACTTGGCAATCAACTAAAGCAACCTTCTTTACTGGCGTTAATACCTTATTTAATCGGCTCATTCATACCCCAGGATTTGAAGATATTGATTTTTCAAGTCTAAAGCTAACCGTTGGTGGTGGTGCGCCTGTTCAAGAAGCCGTTTCTAAAAAATGGGAGGCTGTAACTGGAAAACGTATCTATGAAGGATATGGACTATCAGAAACTTCACCCTTAGTCACAATGAATCAGCCCTCCTCACAAGGCTATATCAGCGGTATTGGTTTTCCAGTATCTTCTACAGATATTTCAATTAGAGATGATGATACCGTTGCTGATGGGGCGTCTGGGGAGTGATGTGTTCATGGCCCGCAAGTCATGCAAGGGTACTGGCGCAACCAAGAAGCAAATGATGAGTAGTATGACTTCAGATGGTTATTTTAAAACCGGTGATGTCGCACAGCTTGATAAATTTGGCATCATTCATATTGTTGACCGAAAAAAAGATATGATTTTGTTTCGGGGTTTAACGTTTTTCCAAATGAGATTGAAGATACTGCAGCCAACATGGAAGGGCTTTTAGAGTCAGCTTGCATCAGTGTCAAAAATGAAAAAACAGGTGAGAGTCCTAAGTTATTTGTAGTTAAAATGGATGATTCCATAACTCAGGATGATGTTATTAACTTTTGTTGTGAAAGGTTAGCTACCTATAAGATACCACGTGAAGTGGTGTTTATTGATGAATTGCCTAAATCGACAGTCGGCAAGCTACTAAGACGTGAATTAAGAAATTATTAACAACTCTGTTTCCCCCCACGCAGGTGCATCGGAGCGAGAAAAAATTCAGCTTTCCCCTTTTTGAAGGGGAATTGAGGGGGTATTTATCTTTTAAACACTCGAGGAATTCGTCTTAATTCTCTTCCAACAGTTCAAAAATAAACTGCCCGATTCGAGTATTATCTGAATGGCCCGTTATTTCTTTTGACCTCGGGCCATAAGCATATAGATTGACGTCCACCCCCGTATGCCCTTTAGTTGTCCAGCCAGTATAGCTATGGTCATTAATTATTTTTGTTAAAATAGCCACAAGATCATTTTCTAATTTACTCTCACCTTTACTAATGATGTTTTTAGCTTTATTTAAATTTCCTTCAGATCCTTTTTCCATAACTTCTAAAGGAAAAGAAAAACCTTTGAGCTTGTTTATTTCGACTTGAGTCAACTGCATCGTTGATGCTTTTTTAAATTCCGCATAGAGATCATGTGATATAAGCGCTAAACGAGCAATTTCTTCTGGCGATATAATAAAGGAGTTAACCACGTCTGCATTCCACTCATAGTATTTCTTGCCATCAACTTCTGTTCCAACACTTAAACCGCCAGTTGAATGATCAGCAGTCAGAATAAGCTGTGTTTCGCCATTCTTTTTTGCAAATTTTAATACTTCTTGCATCGCAAGCTCAAAATCTTCCATTTCTGTCATTGCGCCGACGATATCTTTTCGATGCCCCGCCCAATCTATTTGGCTACCTTCAATCATTAAAAAGAAGCCTTTATCATTTTTGGACAACTGTTTTATTGCTGATTTTGTCATTTCGGCTAGCGATGGCGTTTTTTCTGTCCGATCCATCATTTTGTCCAACTGTTTATATGCAAAAAGTCCAACAACTTGTTTATCCGTATTTTCTAGCAAAGCCTTATTGTTGGTTACATAATTAAAACCTAACGATTCAAATTCTTTAACCAGATTTCGATCTTCTCTTTCAAAGTATTTAGCGCCACCACCTAAAAGAATATCAACATACGGCTTGTTATTGAATTGATTATCTATAAATTGATCCGCTATTTTTGCGTAATTATAACGACTAGAATGATGAGCAATAAACGCCGCTGGAGTGGCCCCTGTTAATGGTGAAGTTGCTACTAAGCCTGTTGATTTTCCTCGTTGTTTCGCTTTTTCTAGTACCGTTAGTAAAGGCTCATTTTTTTCAGTGATCGAAAGCGTTCGGCTTAACACCTTATAACCAGTCGCATAAGCTGTGGCGGCAGCAGCTGAATCGGTTACTTTGCCTCTTTTTCCTTTTGGAGCTGTGTCGATGGTTCCTATCAAATATTGGTCAAAAAGTGTCATTTCAATTGCTTCAGTCTGTGGGTCATCCTTTAAAAGTCGGTATGCTTTAAGGTAAGCTGGCCCCATTCCATCGCCAATCATTAAAATCACATTTTTAACTTTAGGCTGTGTTTGCGTATACTGAAACGACTGACAACTCATTAAAATGGCAAAAGTGAGGCTAATTAAAGCCAACAATCGAACTTTGGAAAATATCATACGAAAACCTAATTATTAATGTTTTACTAAAAAAATCTATTCAAGTTCATTTATAGCATGCTAGAATTTCACTTGCATGACAAAAAACGGAATAGTCATAAAAATATCAATATGCTACCAATTCATTTTATTTTACTCATCACTAGAAAAGTCCATTTTCTACCCCTTTTGATTACTTTTTTAGTCAGTATCCATTTCAAATCTGAAGCCAAAACTTTTCACCTTCCACATATTCAACAAACGATTATTTTGGACGGCAAGATAGATGAAAAAACATGGGCTAGCGCATTAAAAATTGATCTTAACTATGAAACATCACCTGGCGAAAATATTAAGCCGAGTGTTGTAACCCATGCCTACCTATATGAAAATGGCGAAACACTTTTTGTGGCTTTTGATGCAAAAGATGATAACCCCAAAGCAATACGTGACTATTTATTAGATAGAGATAATGTTTGGAGCAGCGACTTTGTTGGCTTAAAGTTCGACACATTTGGAGAGTCTAGAAAAGCGTTTCAGTTTTTCTCCAACGCTAGAGGCATTCAAGCAGATGCCATCCAGGAAGACTTTAGAGGCGATGATTCTACTTGGGATGCGATATGGCACAGTAAAGCAGAAATTAATGATGATGGGTATGTTGTGGAAATGGCAATCCCTTTTCGAGCATTAAGGTTTCCTGCAACCGGCCAAAAACAAACTTGGGGTATTGAAGTTTTAAGGTTTTTACCCAGAAAAAAATTCCATAGAATCGCAAATTCACCGGTTGATAGAAGTATTGCCTGCAATATTTGTCAATTTGATAAACTAGTTGGTTTTGAAAAAGTGGAACAATCAAAAAACCTTAGACTAATACCTACACTTACTTTTGGAAAAAGTAAAAGCAGCGCCTTTGACGATCAAAGCATAGCGAGCCCTTGGGTTGACGATAGCCAAAACGCTAGTCTTGGCCTTGATTTAAGCTGGGGAATAACCCCAGAAACCTATCTAAATGCGACAATTAATCCTGATTTTTCACAAGTCGAAGCCGATTCAGCACAATTAGAGGTCAACTCAACCTTCTCAATTTTCGTTGATGAAAAACGCCCTTTCTTTTTAGACGGTGCCGATTACTTTAATACACCCAACCGACTTGTTCACACACGTGATTTAATCTCACCAGATTACGGATTAAAGGTAACAGGACAAACAAATCAACATAGTTACGGCATCATTTCTGTTCGCGATGAAGCAACCAGTTTTTTACTACCGAGCAACCAAGATTCCGACCTATTAACCATGGAAAACCTGCAAAGCGAAAATCAAATTCTAAGATACAGTTATGACTTAGGCGACAAAAATAATATTGGTGCATTAATTACCAATAAAACCGCCGATGGATATTCTAACCAAGTTTCTGCAGTAGATGGTAAATATTGGTTTAACCAAGCTCATTCCTTTACTTATCAAATTATGAGTTCTAAAAGCCAATTTTCTCAAACCATGATTGATGAAAACGATGCGATAGAAGCAAGCCACTTATCAGATAATTCATTCACTTTAAATTACGATTACCAAACAAGAAATTGGCTCGGCAAGGTAAGTCATGTTGATATCGGAAAAGATTTTAGAGCTGACTTGGGGTTTGTTAGTAAAGTCGATTTTAAAAAATCTGTCATTGGTTTACGAAGAATATGGTTTGCTGAATCTTCCGAACACTGGTGGAGCAAGGCATCTGTTGGTGGTGATTGGGATATCACCAAAGACTCAAACGGAAAGCTACTAGAAAAAGAATTGGAAGCGAATGCGAGAGTGGAAGGTACCTACCGGTCGGCCTTCAATTTTGGCTTAGGTCAACGAGAGAGAGATTGGAATAATATGCTCTTTGATGAAGATTTTTATTTTATTTTTGCCGGAGTAGAGCCGTTTTCAGGTTTGAGATTTAACATTAATTATAATTGGGGAAAATCGATTGATTTTGCCAATACAAAATTAGGTGATTCACGAAGAGTTTCGCCGGGAGTAGAATGGCAAGCTAATCAACATTTACTAGTACTTTTAAACTATTCTAAACAATGGTTTGATGTTGATTCAGGCGAGCTATTTAATGCTTCGGCAGCAAACTTACGATTAAGTTATTTATTTGATGAAAGAAGTAGTCTTCGACTTACCTTGCAGAAGCTAGATATTAATAAAAACCCAATGCTTTACGATTCATTCTTAGACGATGATCTCGATAACGAGATTCCAAAATTAATAGAGTTAGCCACTCAATTTTTATATTCTTATAAGGTAAACCCACAAACTTTATTTTTTGCAGGTTACTCCGATAATGGTTTCCAAAATGATCAAATGGCGCATATAGAAAAAGAAAAGCGTTCAGTTTTTATGAAATTTTCTTATGCTTGGCAGATTTAGTTTAACCTAATTCGAAAACATTTCTAGACTTTAAGTCTCCTTGCCTATTTTCATCGTCAAAACAAACACCGCGCATTCTTTCAACAATGTCTTCATTAACTGAGCCCCATAAATAATAGCTATGCTCGGTCATTCCACCCACAATATTAGAACAATCCACCTGATAAATTTTATTATGTAAATGTTCTGGCCGCGCTGCACCCGCATGCCCTAAGCGTTCTGAGTTACCTTTGGAATAATCAGAAATATACATTGCAACGTCACCACGATTATAATAAATATTAAGACTCCGGCATAACTCATGCGCATTTTGCATTGGCTCTGATTTCTCTAATACGTTATCTGCTACGTCAGGTGCACACATGAATATATTCTTAAATAATCGAGGTAGGGCACTTTGACTGGTGTTTTCTTTAAGTGAAGCTAGTGCGTTTTCAAAAACAAAATTCCCCATTGAGTGACATAATAAATGTAATTCCTGACCACATTCCTTTAGCGCAGGGTTTGAATGTTGTGGTCTCAAAGTCATTAAAAAATCACGCAGTTTTAAAAAACCACGAGCCACTGCAATACCGGAGTCTGTGGCATCTTGACGATCCGATGAATAAGCTCTGTCTTTCATCATTTCACCATTAGACGGCCAACTAAAAAGAAAAACAGTCACGGATTTATTGCTGTTTTTTTGATGAATACTTTCTCTGTTAAGCATTAACTCTAAAGCCATAGCAGAACCAACCGCGCTCCACCAACCTACATTAAAACCATGGATATTAATCATAATATCCTGCTTTTCATCCATGATTTTTTTTAAATCTTGAAATAATTCTGTGGACGCTAACTTATCAACGTCAGCATGACTTTTACTCCCTGTAGTAATGTCTTTATACGCTTTAATTTTCGCGTGTTTTTTTGCTAGATTAGTTAAATAGCCCGATAGTCCAATGCCATCACCGATCCGCTTGTGTTTAGTTTTTGTAAGGTAGTCAGTTTCGATAATTTTTTCATCAACCGTTAATTCAACTTTACCAAACCTTAAATTACTATTTCGATCTGAGCTAAAATTTTTGCCATAACCCTCTGGTTCCCATCGGTTATTTCCTTGATGATTTCGGTTTGTCGCATAATAGAGTGTGATTTTCATTTGAGAGCAGTTTCTTTTATAGTCTTATTCTAACTTTATACACTTGATGAGAAATAGAATCAAACTCTGATTTTAATGCAGGCATCCATGTAGGTACTTAGGATTTGCCTGGAGCAAAATCCTGACAGTCCATCCCTGCCTCTTTACTGCATACAGTCCATCCCTGGACACCGCGCAGTACCGGCATCCATGCCTCTTTACTGCATACAGTCCATCCCTGGACATAAAAAACGAGCCGAAGCTCGTTTAAATTGATTTAAGACTAGGCTTAAACCCGCTCAAAAACAGTCGCAATCCCCTGCCCTAAACCGATACACATAGTCGCTACACCTAAAGTCGCTTCTTTACTTTCCATTAATCTCAAAAGTGTTCCGCTGATACGCGTTCCAGAACAACCAAGAGGGTGACCAAGAGCAATCGCGCCACCGTTCAGGTTTATTTTGGAATCCATATCATTCAAAATCCCTAAATCTTTCATTACTGGTAAAGCTTGCGCTGCGAACGCTTCATTTAGTTCCCATAAATCAATATCTGACGCTTGTAACCCTGCACGTTTAAGTGCTTTTTTCACAGCCGGAACTGGTCCATAACCCATAATAGCTGGATCGCAACCGGCAACGCCCATACTTCTAACTTTCGCAAGAGGTGTTAAACCTAAATCTTTTGCTTTTTGAGCACTCATAATTAGCATTGCAGATGCACCATCTGATAGAGCTGAAGCATTACCTGCAGTAACCGTTCCGCGAGGGTCAAATACTGGCCTTAAACCTGCTAAACCTTCTTTAGTAGTTTCTGCACGAATAACTTCATCATAATCAAACATTTTTAAAGCACCATTTGTATCATGCCCTTCCATTGCTAAGATCTCTTTCGAAAAGGCACCGCTTGTAGTAGCTGCATCCGCTCTTTGATGAGAATTATAGGCAAACAAATCTTGAGTTTTTCTATCAAAACCATGCATTTTACCAAGCATTTCAGCGGTTAAACCCATCATACCTGAAGCTTTAGCGGCATATTTTGAAATTTGTGGGGCAAAGTCAACTCCATGCATCATAGGCACATGTCCCATATGTTCAACACCACCGACGATAAATATATCACCGTTGCCCGTTTGAATTGCTTGGGTTGCAGAGTGAATTGCTTGCATAGACGAGCCGCATAAACGATTAATCGTTTGTCCTGCAACCGTGTGTGGTAAATCAGTCATTAACGATGCATTTTTGGCAATGTTAAAACCTTGCTCTAGCGTCTGTTGCACACAGCCCCAAATAACATCTTCAACTTCTGCAGGGTTAACAGCAGAGTTCCTGTCTAATAGACCTTGTATCAAACGAGCGCTTAAAATTTCCGCTCGTGTATTTCTGAACATTCCACCTTTACAACGACCCATAGGGGTTCTAATTGCGTCGACTACTACTACATCATTGGCATCTGTCATTTTAATATCTCCGAATTCACTTTTGCTTAACTTGGTCGTTTAATCGTCTAGGTCTATCAAAGTCTAGGCGTTATAGAAATTTTTGTTATCCGCAGCTAATTGTTTCAGTAGCGCAGGAACTTCATAACAAGCACCTAATGGCTGGTATTTTTCAGCCATAACAATAATTTTGTTTAAACCGATTTCATCTGCGTATTTTAATGCACCACCTCTAAATGGAGGGAACCCAATACCAAATAATAACGCCATATCCGCCTCTTCAGCGGTTGCAACAATCCCTTCCTCTAAACAGCGAGTCACTTCAAATATTAATGGTAACATCATACGGTCAATAATTTCTTGAGCTTCAAATTCCTTGCTCGGTGTACCTATCAAGTCGAAAATACCTTCTACAAAATCTTTCTTAGGTCGACCCTTTTTATCTAAACTATATGTGTAAAAGCCAGAACCTGTTTTTTGGCCTAACTTATTGTCATCAAAAAGTTTAGCAACAGCATCACCATCCACTCGTGGCATTCTTTCAGGAAACCCCTCTGCGAGTACGCCAGCACAATGATAAGCAGTATCAACACCAACCACGTCAATTAAATACGCTGGCCCCATTGGCCAACCAAATTTAGTCATAACCTTATCAACTTGACGGAAATCAACACCTTCATCCATCATTAGGCTAAACCCTCTAAAATAAGGGAACAATACTCGGTTAACGTAAAAACCAGGACAGTCTTTAACAACAACCGCTGATTTACCCATAGTACTAGCATAAGCAACTGTTGCCGCGATGGTCTCATCTGAAGTTTTTTCACCTCTAATTATTTCGACCAACGGCATTTTATGAACTGGATTAAAAAAGTGCATGCCGCAGAAATTTTCTGGGCGTTTCAAATTAGTCGCCAACAAATCAATTGAAATGGTAGAAGTGTTTGATGTCAGTATGGCGTCATCGGCGATATGGCTTTCGATTTCCTGTAAAACAATATCTTTTATCTTTGGATTCTCGACAACTGCTTCAACAACTAAATCAGAGTGTTTAATACTCGAATAATCAAGAGTTGGAGAAATTGTAGATACTATTTTTGCCATTTTATCGGCTTTTAATTTACCAATTTTCACGCCTTTACTTAAGATCTTAATCGCTTCATTCATACCTAGATCAAGTGCTGGTTGATTAATGTCTTTCATGACTACAGGAATGCCTTTGCTGGCAGATTGGTAAGCAATTCCGCCACCCATAATACCCGCACCAACAACCGCCGCTTGTTTCACTTGCTTGGTCGCTGTTTTAGCGGCAATTTTTGCTTTTCCTTTGATTAACTGATCGCTTAAAAATATTTGTACCATCGCTCGAGCTTGCGAAGTTTGGCAAACCTTTACAAAACCTTCATGCTCAACTTTTAAAGCCTCATCACGAGACATTCTAGCAGCCTTTTCGATGACGTTAATCGCTTCCATTGGCGCAGGGTAGTTGGGCATCGCTTTTGCGCCTACTACACCTTTAGCCACATTAAAAGCCATTAAGCCTTCAAGTTTATTGAGTTTTAAAGGTTGTTGTTTAATTGCCTTTCGGTTTTTCCAATCAAGTTTTCCATCGGCCGCATCAGTCACCATTTGAATGGCAGTGTCTTTTAATAACTCATGTGCAACAACTGAGTCGATTGCGCCCACTTTAAGCGCATTTTCAGGTTTTTGTGGTTTCGCAGTAGCAATCCATTCAATCGCATTATCTGCTCCAATTAACCTTGGTAAACGCGTCGTTCCACCAAAACCTGGAATGATTCCTAATTGCGTTTCTGGGAGTCCTACTCTTGCTGCAGGCGATGCTATTCGGAAATCGCAAGATAGCGCCATTTCCATGCCGCCACCCAATGCGAATCCGCCGAGTGCGGCGGCTGTAGGAAAAGGCAAATCTTCAAAGCTACTAAAAATGGCATTTGCTTCAACACACCAAGCAATCATTTGTTCCTGTGTTTCTTTAAACATCCCTAAAAACTCAGTGATATCGGCACCAACAACAAAAACGCTTTTTGCACTTGTTACAATCACACCGCGCACGCCATCTGCTGAGGATAATTTATCCGTTACTTGTTTTAGTTCTTCTAAAGTCGCTTTATCAAACTTGTTAACTGAACCACTTTTATTATCGAATATTACTTCCGCTATGCCGTTATCAAGCATTTCACAGCGAAGAGATTGACCTTCATATATCATTCGTTTGCTCCGTTTATTGAGTTTATTTCAATCGAGTGGAAAGAGTTTAGCCCTTAAAAATAGAAAGTGTTACCTAGTTTTCACCCGAGTTTTATAAATTGACTGAATTTGCTGAGTTGATTATAACTAGATAGACCAACAATTCAAACAGTTGTTTGAATAAAGTTGAGCGAACGTTCGTTTTTTCGATAAATTCTACATTGTTTTTACAGCATAAGACTCGGTATACTGCTGATTAGCATAAATAGGAGATATCATATGAAAACAGCAGTTGAGCAACTCTCTACTTATAAAAGCGTTCATTTAAATAGAAGCAACGTAAAAACTCACTTTGTTGGTGTTCCAATGATTGTTTGGGCTTTAATGGTTCTAATGAGTTTAGTCCAACTACCACTTAAAATTCCAACAACAGAGATTTCACTAACGCTTGCAATGGTCTTTTTTGTTGGTGTAGTCATCTACTACGCTATATTAAACCTCAGCTTAGCCAGTGGTCTAATTATATTCTTCACACCTATTTTATATAGTGCCCATTTACTATCGTTTACAGAATATGCATCTTGGGTAGCGATAGGTGTTTTTATTATCGGTTGGATATTACAGTTTATTGGGCATCACTTTGAAAAAGCTAAACCCGCATTTGTTGATGATCTGAATCAGCTATTAATTGGCCCCCTTTTTGTAATAGCTGAAATCTTTTTTATATTTGGCGCATTAAAAAAATTGGACGAAGAAATAACTCCCATCGCGATTGAAAAAAGACGTGCTTTTGAGACTAGTCAATAAAATGAATTCTAATCCGTCAAATAAA
>Ga0307492_10000097_pt1 | contig 40795 bp, 34 predicted proteins | sample SI3LmetaG_FD_202365 | JGI IMG/M metagenome (GOLD analysis project Ga0307492, IMG submission 202365) | Sea-ice brine microbial communities from Beaufort Sea near Barrow, Alaska, United States - SI3L | ecosystem: Environmental > Aquatic > Marine > Coastal | place: USA: Alaska | collected 2017-05-06 | reverse complement strand
GGTTCAAAATATACCACCTGAAAAAGTCCTAAACCTATTAAGCCCATGTTGAAGCCTTGTTTACTAGTGATGCACTGGTGACTGAATACTTGGGTTGGTTAACATGTGCTTGTCTCAAAAGTGCCAAAAGCGGTCATTGGGCACCTTTGATTGTTACTTCGGCTAAACGCCCAAAGCGGACTAAACTTGTCTGTAATATTTTCCAGAAATAAGATGTTTTTTACATCTAATATTTTGAATTTAAATAAGTAATTATGAAATTAAGGGGAATGTATTTATCGCGATTCGCGGATTCTCCAAGAACACGAGAAAAATATTACCGCTTTCTTTGAACCTAAGTTTATGAAAGAGTGGATAAAATAACGTCTGAATTTGTGTGGACTTAACGGTAACAAGCCGGACTTAACACGACTTCCGACTAATAAGCGTTAACCACATGAAGGATCATCATGTTTTCTAAGTTTCCACCAAAACTATCAGTCCCATTATTCTATGTATTCATAACCTTGATGTATTTGATAAGATTTTTCGTTGGAAATATATATGGCATATTTCTTCTTGCAATATTTGTGTATTACAAAGGCGACGTACTATTTGGAGTTACTCCATATAGCTTGGAGCAGTTGATGTTCTGGTTAGTATCTCAAAGCGAAACAACAAAAACGGCAATACTCAGTTCCTTTATTACAGTTATAGGCTTTATGCTTGCATACGCAACTGCTACAGCTAATTGGAAAGGGCAGCTATTGGCCAACCTTAAATTACAGGCTGCTGGGGAGTTGGATGTTTTCTTTTCAGAGTTTTCTAGATTAGCTACTGACTGTGAAATATATGCATCCGCACTAGCCGAAGCCGTTGATAAAATACAAAAGAACTGCACTCTCGACGAGGTCATTTTTCTTGCCAACTATAACCGCGACCAAGGACAGATATTTATACAAAAGAGACAACGTCTTATAGCTATGGGTATCGATGTACACGGGTTTCATGGACGCTATAGTACGCTTCTTCTTTCTGCTCCAGGCCTAAAATCTAGTCTAGACGCAGCAACAGCAGCAGTATCGAGCATCAATGGTAAGCTATGGATTAATGTTCCATTTCATATTCAAGGTGATGAAAACATAGTTCAAACATTTGTGAATCAGGTGAATGTAGCAGACTGCTTGGGACTTAAGTCTGCCGTCGACACACATCACGGAGAATTAAACTTTTCGGCAGGTAGTGTGAGAGGTAATCTTATGTCTACTGTTGTCGGGTTCAATATTTGGACAATGTATCACCTATATCGTCAAAGCAGTGATTTCTATTCCGCAATTAAAGAGCGATATGATAAGTTGCAGAAAAATGGCTAACAAGTTTATATATCGTTACGGCCAAAAAACGGCCTTCACTGGACGAGCAAAAAACGCTCGCCATTTATAAAAAGCGTAATACAACTTCAAGGAAATAAAAATAATGAACAAATGCCCACTTTGTGATGCTGAATTAAAAGAAAAGTGCTCAGATATTGGCCCTAAAATCCATATTCAGTGCCCGGATTGCGGAAACTACGAAGCATCTAGTGAGGCTATCGGGCATATACAGAATTCCAGTTTCGGCTCCAGAATAGATAAATTTAAAATCACTATTCAAAATCTAAATAAACGGAAAGAAAGCGCAGAAATAACTGTTGTTGAAAAAGACGGTACAAAAACTATAAGCGCTAGAAAAATATCACATGAATAACTCAGGCCCTAATGTATAACAAAGCCAGTCAATCTGACCTCCATAAGCTATCTTCTTGGCAGTCGCTGGCGGCGTTAAGTCCGCTTTTGGCACAACCAAGCCCAAGTGATTTCAACTCGACACTCTGTTTATGAGAGAACTTGCCAAAGGATTATGTATCCTTTGGCAATCTAGCTACGCATCAATACTTTCAGATACCTCAAGCGCATCATCAACTTCTATACCCAAATATCTAACGGTACTTTCAAGTTTTCGATGCCCAAGCAATAACTGACAAGCTCTTAAGTTCTTCGTCTTTTTATAAATTAGCGATGGCTTTGTTCGCCGCATCGTATGCGTGCCATATTGAGTTTTGTCCAAACCAATTGAATCAACCCAATTATCAACAATTCTTCCATATTGCCTCGTAGAAATATGGTCTGAAGGCTTGGCTCTCGATTTGAATAAGTAATCGCTTGGACTTAGGTTTTGCGTCGCAATCAATTCTGAAATAGATTTCCTGGTATTTTCAGTTATCTCAAACTGAACGGGTTGTTGTGTTTTCTTCTGAACAACAATTGCCCGAGATTGGATAATATTGCCGTGACAAACATCTCTGACCCGCAACGCGACGAGATCGCAACCACGCAACTTGCTGTCTATTGCCAGGTTAAAAAGTGCTAGGTCTCTTGTCTTGTTGGATAGTTCTAACCGTATTCGAATAGACCAAATTTGTTGAAGTTTGAGCGGAAGTTTCTGTCCAATAAGTTTATTCTTGTTCCAGGGGTCTTTGGGAACATAAATGGTTAAGGCATACATGATAGTTCTCCTATATAACGGAGATATGAGTATGGTGCCTAAATATTAATTTGGCAGATTAAGCCTGGCTTCGGCCAATAGCGGACGAAAGTTTACTCTGCCCCCAGATACTTATAGTAACCTTCATATCACCCCCCTCCCTTATACACTAGAATTTAACGACTTAAGCCAACACGAAGACGTCGAGCCCTTTCTTTAAATGCAATCTCACCTCCTTCCAAAATATTACATACCTCCTTTCGGATGTGTTCTTCTTCAAGCCCTCCGGATTTATAAAATATCTCAGGCATACCAGATGCGGTTCTTTCGCCTAAAGAAGCGATAATTATCTGATCTGCATCAGTATTCACAACCAAGTTTGCATTGTGTGTAACCATTATGACTTGACGCTTCCCCTTCGCTGCAATAAAAAGACCTACTAACTCATCGTAAATTGATTTAGGATCAAGATTTTCTTCCGGCTGATCTATTATGAGTGGCCTGTCATCGCTATCATCCAGCGCTAAATACAATAATAAAAGTACAATCCCGCGTGTTCCGGGGGAGAGCTTCTGAATATCAACTCCCTCATAATTCACACTATAAATAATCTCTATATCGCTGGTGCTATAGAGCCATTTTGCAAAGTTCATCACCCACTCTTTGTATTCAGCTTTGTTATCTTTAGATACGAGTGAGCTGTCTAACAATTCAGTTTGGTTTTCTTTGCGGAACTCTTCCATAGCATTCAATACATCAGCAGCTGTCCCAGCTTCCCATGCATTAATAAGACCTGAAGCCTTCTCTAGAAGAGTTCCCGTGCCTTTAAAGGGACCTTTCCTCAAATCAAGTAAATTTTCTCCTTGTTTTGCCCACTGTTCTGCATTAGCAACCCGCTGAACTGTAAATGACATCTTATTTAAAGTACCAGTCGCCCCATCAAGCTTGACCATGACGGGCGCATATAAATCTTTTAACACTTGATCTTCTTCTAATAGAGCATCGAAAACCCTTTGATACGTTTCATCGCGATCTTTTCGCAGTAGACTCACCCTATCATGGGCTCCATTGCAGTCTTCAAGCTTTTCTTGTAGCGATTTAATTGACGCAGATTCTTGAGTGATTTTCTGAGATACAGCTTTATATCTTGCAGTAACTGCTTTATCTACACTTACTAAATTTTGCAATCGAGTAATTTCAGCTTCTAATATAGCTAATTGTAATTTATCAAGTTCAGTACCTTCTTGTATTAAGGATTTGGACTGCTCAATGATATCTGGTGTTTTACCTTTCCAGTCTTCTAAATTCTTAGTCGCCGCTAAGAGTCGTCCAACAATTAAAGTGTCGACATCACCAGAAAACCCTAACAAGAACTCATTCCATTTTTCAGACTCTAATCCAGCAGAAACATGTCGTGATTGCATTAATCTCAGACTTTGTGGAGCTTGAACTGTTCGCACATTTTTAACGTCTTCACTAACTGCTTGTAGTGATTGTGCCTGAGTTGAGAAATATCTAACATTAGATCGCACTTTGTCTGCCGCTACACTTAATTCATTCAGTCTAGTTATTTCCTTTTCACTACAATTAAAAACTAACTTTCCCCTATCTGTTGTATATTGCGCAATTAGCTTTTCTTTTGCACTTATTTGAATCTTTAGTTTTGTCAAAGATTTCCTTTTATCAAGTTCAACTCCAATTTGTTCAGCTAAAGTCTCTAGATAATTTTGTTCTCTTTTTCTTCTAATACGTGCACTAGATGCACGTTTATCTAACAATTCCTCAAAGCTAATGGATCCATCTTTTTGATTGACGTCATGAGCTTCAAAAATGACTCTTTCTACTTCATGGAGCAGCTTATCGTCTACCCCTTCAGATGAGCAAAGTTCGTCAACAAATTGCTGTGATAAATATCTAGCGCGTGAGTAAGAAGTTGAATGAGTAAATAAATGGTCCAATGCAGTTATTTCTGAACTTATTTCGTCTTCGCCCCATTGGAGTTCTATTTTGGATCCACGTAATTCTGACCGAGCTCTAATAAGAAAAGACTGATCGGGTAAATTATTTGGCAACGCATCACAACCCGCGGCGATAATTTCTGCCAAAGCAGTCTTACCAGAACCGCGAGATCCAATTATTGTAACAAGCCCTGAATTCAATTTGATATGCGGCGTTTTAGCCCAAGTTGTATTTGTGATATTAATTTTAGTAATTGCCTGAGAGGGTAAAGTTGTAATTGGAGGCTCTTCTCCTATGTAGGCTCTTCCTCCAGGGTCAATACATGCTTGCTTCAAGGTATCAAAAGATGGGACACCTTTAATCCAGCAATACCTGTTTAGATGTGGGGCGGCTACTTTTACAAGTTCATGAGCATCAGAGCCATGCAAACACGGCTTTAGCGTCCCGTATCTACTTCTAATTTCTTCAGAGTTTAAAGCCTTTCGACCTAACCAGAATTCCCTTTGGTTGGGGTTTGCAGAAAAAATGATATGTGCAAATTGATCTATTTCTTGCCTAAGCGTGGCGTCAGCAGCATCTCGTACACCAGAACTCCCATCGCCTTCGTTTCCTGCGACCGCAATAAGAATGTTTTGTTCAGCCCATGCATTACCTTTAAGAGCGCTTTTCAAATTGGATAGAGTGACTTTAAATTGGTTTGCACCTTTTTTTAAAGCTAATGTACTTTCTGATAAAGATGGGTCAGCAGCCCTACCTAACCGAATTAAATCGCCCTCATTACAACTAAATGTATCATCGAACGCTTCAAATGTTAGACGATTCATAAAGCGAATTGCTTGTTCAATATGATCTGTGTCATCAGGGCAAATGAGCAGATGAATGTTCACGAAACTTCCTTTCGTCGTGCCAATAGCTAAACGCATTTCTATATTTGGAAATATAAGGTCACATTCCGCTAAACGTCCTGCCAGCTTCGCGTCACGGATCGTTTTGTAAGTTGAAAGAGAATAGTAATCTGTTATGCCCAACGCCTTTAAAGACGGTGTCGCAGCCTCCAGTTTACTTAAATATTCATCAAGTCGGTTTTCTCCACCATATTGGTCATTCAATACAGTGCCCGGTGCGTGAATATGCGGATCCCATCTGAGCCAAACTGATCCGGAACTCAATATATTTTCTCCGATATGGCCTTGGCCATCACTTTGGGATTGCACACTAAAAACCATCAAACTCATCCTTAATTAGAGATCCATATATAAAACAAACGTCCGCTTTGGGTCGAAAACTGACCTTAATCCAGACTATCAGACAATTTCCAATATGTCTCCTTCTCGCTCAAACCGGACTAAACCACAATAAATCGCTACGTCCGCTTTCTTGGGCAAAGCAGCCGAGATCGAATGACCGTTTATCGCTCAAAGCCTTCTGTCGCCTGAGTGCCTTGAGTTGCAATGGTGAATACAGCGCTATTCCTTAATATACCAACCGAAAATAGAAACAAACCTAAACAGGATGATCAAAATATAGTGTTTGAGCCAGGGCTGTCATTGGTGATATGGGGCAGGTGGCATTGAAATAGGTTAACTGCGCCTTAAAATTATTTATATAAAGGATTCAAAGACCGCATTCAAATGGCATTATTTATTGAGCTACAAAGTAGGGGCATTTATCCAAACTTTCTTTTTAGATTCAGCTTGAAATCATTTGTCATATGCCTCAAAAAAGCTTTAAATGTTGCTAATTCAGGCTCAGGTGATAAGCCTTTTGATAATCGGATAATTTGCCAGTAATAAAACCCTACCTGACCAAAACTATTGATGGCTTTTATCAAGTTTGATGAGCTGTTATTGCCCCAAAATCCTGTACCTAAAACCAATTTATCCTCATAACAGTCGATATCCTGAATGGTTTGTTGAATCAGTTTTGCTGAGCAATCAGGGTCAGTGCACAACGGTCTAGCGAGTCCAATGACATCTACCTCACCACTTTCAATCGCCCGTTCCATAACGTCACGGCTGCGAAAGCCCCCCGTGATCATCACAGGAATTTTCGCGGACTGTTTGATACGCTCAGCGTATTCGATAAAGTATGCTTCACGTTTGCGGGTGCTTTCTCGCACGTCTGTGGGTTCAACACCGATTAAACTTAATTGTTCATAAGTGCCACCTGAAATTTCTAACAAGTCAACGCCGTCTTCTCCCATCCATCTTGCCACTGTTATACAGTCTTCAAGGCTGAAACCACCCTTTTGAAAATCTGCCGAGTTGAGCTTCACGCCTATGGGGAAATCAGCACCCACGGCTTCTCGCACACCTACAATAATACGGCGAATAATCCGTGCTCTATTTTCTAAAGAGCCACCCCATTGATCCTGACGTTGATTAATTTTAGGTGATAAAAACTGACTGAGTAAATAGCCATGGGCACAATGAATTTGCACGCCGCTAAAGCCTGCTTGTTTCACCAGTTGAGCCGATGTTATAAAACGCCCAATGACCTCTTCAATATCACTGTGATCCATAGGGCGCGGCCTAGCAAAATTTCCCAGCATTGCCAACTGTACATCTGAAGGAGACAACGGCTGTGTAGATACCATTTTTGGGCATTGGCGACCGGGATGATTGAGTTGAACCCACAGATGATTGCCACCTATGGTGCCTTGTTCAGCCCATTGCCTAAATAACTCTACGTTTTTATCATCTTCTAACACCACGTTTCCGGCCCGTTCGAGGTAACGTCGGTCAACCATTACATTACCTGTGATATGCAATCCTGTTCCACCTTGAGACCAGGTTTTATAAAGTTGCATAAGTTCAGCAGTGGGTAGGTCAAACTTGTCAGCAAGGCCCTCTGTCATAGCGCTTTTACATAGACGATTCGGAAGTACGCTGCCATTTGGTAATGAAATAGGGGATGCAAGTGGGCTGGTCATTTTAGAGTCTTAGTGAAGTCAAACGATACCTATTGTAAGGCGGATATAGATATAATTACAAACCTCTAGTACCACTGGTATAGGAACAATAATGTTCAGGTCTGCGGTTGTTTGCTTATTAAAGTCAGTTGTAAGCCTTTACTCATTTATTATATCGCTAAGTTGAACTCAGACTTCAGGCTTGTCACTTACACTTCGCATAAACATCATTATTTAGGTTCAATCAGCCAAAAAAACTTCATGTTTTAGTTTTGAGAATTGACTGAGGTCTAGTGTAGATTTACTTAATCCTGTAGCGTTTAGTAACGATTTAATCAAATATTTGTTGAATACACTGTTGTTGTTATCGGCCAAGTAATCTTGGGGTAATTCCCATTTGGCATCATCAATTTCGTGAGTATCTTGAATATCGATTTGTGTCGAAATAGGGACCAGCTTGCACACGATATAGATGTTGGATTTGCCAAATCGGTAAGGGTGAGTACTAGCCATCCCTAAAACAGTCTCAAACGAGGTCTGAATACCTGTTTCTTCTAGTACTTCACGTATCACGGCATCTTCAATAGTTTCACCTAATTCAATGTGGCCACCGGGTAACTTGTAAGTCGTGGCGCCGCGCTCGCGGATCACTAATATTTCCCCTAGTGAATTTTGTACTAAACCACCGGCCCCAAGTGAATGAGTGGGCATAAAAGGCACAAAATCTTGGGGTTTAGATTTAAAGATCAGGGTGACTTCGGTAGGTAAACAATTATGAAAAGTGAAGCCCCGTGTGGTGGCTATTGCTATCAAATGAGCTAAATCAAGGGGTAATGTTAACCAGATAATCGCCTTATTGTGTTGCTTGGCATGGCTCAATAAAGCGTTTAGCTGTGGTGAAAATACATCTATGTCTTCAGGGATTTGGTCGCTATCGATTATGATACCGTTGAATTTGTTGTACTCAAATGCTAACAAAATTGCTCACTTTTATATAAACGTGTGATTCTTTGAGACATTATAGGGCAAATATATATGGGTCGCAGTGCTAAGGTGGCGATTCACTTAAAATATAGGATTAATTGAGTGGGGCATCTTTGAAAGTTGTGATGACAAACCTCGTTTAAGCCAGCTCAATTCGATAGGGCTTTTCTGAGATGCCTAAAGTAAGTCTTGCGACATTATGTTGATGACACCTGTGTTGAATCATGCAAACACAGGTGTCGTTGCTTTCAACGATTCATGTACGCGATAAGTGATGACTGTTCTTCATACACTAAGCCATAATCCTTGCCCAGTCCGTTTTGCTGTTTAACTATCTTTAGGTTAGCTGCCACTAGGTTTTGGAATCTACCTTGACTATTGGCTGCATCTAAATCTTCAAGGCTAGCCTCAAAATTTCCCAAAACATAATGCATAACTGCTCGATTATTATAGGAAATAGCTGAAGCTCTGCCTGTGTTAACGGCGGCTTGGCAGTATTGGTTTGCCTGTTCCATATCGTTAATGGCTAAATGAGCGACACACAAGTTATCAAGCAGTGGTTTACGTAAAGACACAGTTGACGTTTTGGCTAAAGCCGCCTTGCTTTTACGGATACCCTGTTCCAATTTACCTGACTCAATTTCTCTTACACCAATAACTTCGGCCACGCTGGTTTTCACTATTAACTGTGAGCCTACAGTGACATTAGTCGCTGATGCTTGGCTAACTGGTATGCTCATCAGCATGGCTAAGACTGCTGGAGTGTATGATTTGATTGCCGTTTTCATAATGATTTACCTTTTGTGTTTGAACGAGTGATACATGTTTACTTGTAATGCTTGCTTGTGCCGTATGAGTTTGATCAGTATGGTGCACCGGCAGGGGAAATACCTGAGGAACAGCAGATAAAAAGCTGATGAAATTATGATGAAAAACAGATGTTGAGGGTTATATACCCATATCACCTGAAAATATTAGGCTAACAATTGAATGGGACCAGCTAGGGTGATCATTAAGTGGAACCAGAAAATTGACTGATAAAGCGCTACCTGAAAATGGTTATTTTCGTTTAGGTGACTATTACATTGATGTGGGTGATCATCGAGTATTTAATGGTGATGAAAGTCGTCACCTAGAGCCCAAAGCGATGCATGTTCTTTATCAGCTCGCTTTGAATGCCGGCGAGACCGTTAGTCGACCAGAATTAATGGACAAAGTATGGCATGGACGAGTGGTTATAGAAGATGCTCTGACGCGTATAATCTCGCAGCTGCGTTTAACATTCGACGACAGTAAAACTCGTCAGATAATCCACACTGTGCCTAAAAAAGGTTATCGACTATCGGCAGATGTCACTTGGCTAACCAGGCAAGAATTTATTAAGTTCAGTACAAAACCCACCACTACTTCAGGTTTAGCCGCATCATTTAATAAAGGTAAAGTTGTAACACTTATAATCTTGGGGTTAATGTTTACTCTGCTGATTTTTGTTTTATTGACAGACACTTTTAAACATCAGGACACTGCGCCTGAGTTACTTACTCAGGAAGTTGCTCAAAAAATTGAAAACAACGCCGCCAAAACAGCAACTATCATCGCCTTTTTACCATGGCGCAATCTTACTGGTGACGACGGTAATGACTATTTGGCTGAGATGCTCCCAGAGGAGTTGTCAATTACACTGGCAAAGTCAGATAAAGTGACGGTGTTGGCACATTATTCTGCTCTTGCCCTTGCTAGAGAGTCTGGAGCTTTAGATGCTCTAGTTGAGCAGTTAAACCTTAACTATTGGGTAGAAGGCAGCATTACTGAGGCAAATGAGCGGATTCGAGTCCTAGTGCGTTTGGTCGAAAAACACAGCAATAATGCAGTTTGGTCCGAAGTGTATGAAGATAATATGGAAAATCTCCTTATATTAAATACAAGGATCATCTCAGATATTAATGCCCAGCTGTTTGGGAAAAGCGCATCAGTAGATTTCACAACAGCACCAGGAAAAGTGGATATTAATGCCTACCGGGCCTATCTTCAGGGAAATTATTGGTGGATGAATGGAAAAACCAGCGAGTGGTTTTTTCGAGCTGAAGCATCGTTCTTAAAAGCCACAGAACTAGCGCCTGATTTTGCCGCTGCGTTCGGCAGTTTAGCCTTTATCTACGCGAGATATAGCTATCATGATATCTACATGGAAAAGACCGTCGCTGTTACAAAAGCCACGGCAGCTATTGATACAGCCTTACAACTTGATCCTAATGACATTAACGCCCTTTTAGCGGGCGCTTTGTTGGCGATTGAAAACTTACAGTTTGATAAGGCCGAGCAATTGCTCAATCAAGTATTAAGTATCGATGCCTCGGATACCCGAGGTCTATATGTTTTTTCTGAGTTGGCCTTAGCTAAAAATCAGTTTGACGCGGGGCTCACTTATGCTGATAAGGCGCTGCAGATAGATCCTCTTTCGCCTTGGATAAATGTAAACAAAGCCATTGTGCACTTTTGGCGTAATGAGATGACCCAGGCGCTGGCATCTGTAAATCACGCCATTAATATTGATAATAGTTTCACGTGGGCTTATGTGTGGAAAGCTAAAATACTCAGCCAAAAGGGACAAGTCTCTGAGGCTATTGAAGTCATGAAAGCCTGTTTACAAATTGACGATGGTTCGCCAGTCAATAGCATATACTTGGCGCTGTTATATACCCAAGCCGACATGTCTGAGCAGGCTGAAATTTGGTTTGCCCATACTGCATCGCTTTATGGCGATTCCCCCGACGCCAGATTTTGGCAAAGTTATTTAAGTTTTATCACACAACAAGAAGACCCAGATATCGCGCGACAGCTTGTTAATCAGGTCACTTTAAAAACCACACGATTTTTTAGTTTAGTGCCTTTGCAAAAAGCCTTATTAACATCCCAACCCATGCTGATAAAGCAAGCATTGCCACAGTTTTTATCGCTTATTGAACGTCCGAACCAATCGGGTTTTTGGGTCAACCATCATAACCAATACAGTGCCTATGCAGCATTTGCATTAATGCAGCAGCTAGATAGCGTTGAATATAAGCAACAACTAGCCTTACTAAATATTCAGATTAAAGCATTTGAGAGCAAGGTAGTGTTAGGACTGCGAGCCAACATCAAGTAAACGAGTTTGGATGCTAAGTTATGAATTAATTTAATGACGTGCTCAATCCGCGACTTAGGAGCACATTATAAAAAGTGTAGGTGCCATGCCTAATCATTAAGGTCTTCAATTACAGCATCACAATCAGATAAAGATCTAATGCCAACAGTACTAGCCCACTGTATAAACCATTCCACTTGATGCCCATATGAAAAGGAGTAATTCCAGTGATCTTTGCGCTAATACGCACCGAGGTCGAAGTGGGGGAGCTACCAATCAGCGCAGCCGTTATATTCAAATGTGCTAATTGTTGCGCAAACCATTCAATATCCAATACCGTTAATAACAATGCGAGTGTTAAACCAATAGCCACTATAGCGATGATTTTCGTGGTTAATTCTAAGTTTTTCCATTCGACTAAAGTAAATAATAGCAACACCGGTACAGCCAATATGGTGGGTGGTTGGTACCCCGTCCATTCTGTATTGCAAAAAAATAACGACTAAACATAACGGAGATAGCCATGGAGGTAACAACCTAGAAGACGCGTTATTCATTTGTAGCTTTATTTGGCATGGGTCTGGTTGCTTATCTAATTCTTATATAGAGTACATGGAGTTGCCCTAAAAACTTGCAAAATTTAATTCCGCATTGCAGAATGCTAACGCTATTTTACCAGTGTTGTTAGTGTCTTGGTAATAATAAATAATGACAACTTGTATTAAATTGAGTGCTTAATGTCCAAACAAACAGAATTAGAATTACTTGCTGATTTAGAAAAGATAAGTTACCAAGAACGATATCATTGTAAAACAACATACGATGTATTTTGCCATGCAGCAGATGAATATCCCGCTGATATAGCCATAGCTGAGCACGTTACCGCTTCTCGAGATGAAACTGCCAAACAGCTCACCTTTGCTGATTTAGCCAAAAAAATCAATCAAACCGCCAACCTATATCAATCTTTAGGGGTAGCACGTACTGATGTCGTTTCTATTCTACTTCCTAATTTAACTGAAACTCATCTTTGTATATGGGCATCGCAAGCGGTGGGGATTGCCAATCCTATTAACTACCTACTGCAAGTTGAGCATATTGTTGAAATACTGAATGAGGTCAAAGCAAAAGTATTAGTCACTATTTCACTCGATGATGCGACTGAATTGGGTCATAAAGTGCAGCAGATTATTGAACGTGTGCCATCACTTGAACACCTACTTTTGCTAGATGATAGTTATGCTGCTGAGGGCAGTCATAAAAAAGTCAGCGTGACTGATTTTAATAAGACCATAGCGACTCAATCGGATGCAAGATTAGCGCAATCTTTACAACCTAAGGGTGACGATATTGCAATGTATTTTCACACTGGCGGTACGACAGGTCGCCCTAAAATAGCCAAGCTATCCCATGACAATATTAGTTTTGTGGTGCAAGTGTATGCAGGATTTAATACTTATCACGGTAAATCTCCAGTATTGAATGCACTACCGTTATTTCATGTGTTTGGTGTAATTGCTGCTAGTTTGTCGATGTTTATTGTGGGTCGTACGGTGGTTATTATGACCCCAGAAGGCTTTAGAAATCCTAACACAGTCAAAAACTGGTGGTATTTTGTGAGTAAATATCAAGTGTGTTGGTTTCCTACTGTACCCACTATTATGTCTGTGCTATTGCAGCAACCGGATGAGGAAATGGATCTGAGTTGTTTTGAATATGCGGCTTGTGGCTCAGCCCCTTTACCCCTTGAATTAAAATTATCCTTTCAACGAAGATTTAATTGTAGTGTGACCAATGGTTACGGCATGACAGAATCATCTTGTTTAATTGCTAGAGTATTACCTGGCTCTGATATTAAAGGGGTGGCAGTGGGCAATGGCATACCTTACAGCCGAGTGATTGCTGCTCAACTAAATGATAATAAAATCAGCCGTGTTTGTGATATCAATGAACCCGGCATTATTTTAGTTAAAGGTCCTAATATCTTTCAGGGCTATTTAAATGCAAGTGATAATGAGGGGGCATGGGTCGAAGATGAGTGGTTTAACACCGGTGATTTAGGGGTGATTAATGCGCTAGGGCATATTCAGTTGACTGGTCGAGCAAAAGATTTGATTATCCGTGGTGGTCATAATATTGATCCCCAAATCATTGAAGATGCACTTATGGGCCATGCTGGAGTTATTCAAGCGGTGGCAATTGGTCAACCTGATGTGCATTCAGGAGAAATACCCGTTGCTTATGTAGTGGTAAAAAATAAGCCACAAGTCACGCAGCAAACTACAGCATCTGAATTATTGGCTTTTTGCCAAGAGCATATCAGCGAAAGGGCCGCTATCCCTAAGCGTATCGAAATTCTTGAGAGTATACCGGTAACAGCTGTTGGCAAAGTCTTCAAACCGTTGTTACGTAATAAAGCCACCGAATTTAGTGTGAATGATTTATTTAACAAACATGATATCAGCGCTCACGTTAAGTCAGAATTTGATCCTGAAAAAGGGCAGGTGGTACATATTCAATTATCAAATAGTCAAGACCAAGACAAAGCCGCTACATTACTTATTGCTTTTCCAGTCTTAGTTAAATACATAAACGGTTAATTACATCAATTTATAAGGAAAAATCATGCAAGATGCATATATCTACGATGCCGCACGTACCGCATTTGGACGCCATGGTGGCGTTTTATCTTCGGTCCGACCCGATGATATGTTGGCGCACCTTATTAAAACGTTAGTGCAACGCAATGACTTTGATTTAAGCCTGTATGAAGATGTGATTGCGGGTAATACTAATCAAGCGGGTGAAGATAGCCGAAACGTAGCACGTACTGCAGGGTTATTGGCTGGTTTGCCAATTGAGACCGGTGGTTTAACTGTTAACCGTTTATGTGGATCAAGTTTAGCCGCGGCCTTAGATGCCGCCCGATGTGTAAAAACGAATGAAGGTGATTTATTTGTAGCTTGTGGTGTTGAGTCTATGAGTCGCGCACCTTTTGTTTTAGCCAAAGCTACTTCTGCCTTTGCTAGGCAACAAGAAATGTTTGATACCACTATGGGTGCGCGTTTTACTAACCCAGAAATTGTTAAGCAGTTTGGTGGTCATTCAATGCCTGAAACCGCAGACAACATTGCCAGCGATTTACATATTAGTAGAGAAGAATGCGATGTATTTGCAGCCGCCTCTCAAGCAAAATACGAAACGGCAAAAATAGCCGGATATTTTAATGATGAAATCATTCCTATTGAGGTGTCACAAGGTCGCAAGAAACCAGCACTGTCAGTGACAACAGATGAACATCCGCGCCCTGCATCTACATTAGAAGCACTCAGTAACTTACGCCCCTTATTTGATGGCGTAGTCACTGCAGGTAATGCTTCAGGCATCAATGATGGCGCCTCTGCCATGATTATTGGTAGTAAAGAAGTCGGCGAAAAAGCGGGTATCAAACCTCGTGGTAGAATTATTGCCGGTGCAATTGCGGGTGTACCACCACGAGTGATGGGCTTAGGCCCCGTGCCAGCTACCCGAAAAGTATTAGCAAGAGCAGGTTTAACCCTAGCCGATATGGACGTTTTAGAATTTAATGAAGCATTTGCAGTACAAGCGTTAGGGTGCATGAAGCAACTCGGTATTGCTTTTGACGACCCGCGCGTTAATCAAAATGGTGGTGCGATTGCGATTGGTCATCCTTTGGGTGCCAGTGGTTCGCGGATTATGTTGACGGCATTACGCCAATTAGAAAAAACCGGTGGTCGTTATGCACTTGCGACAATGTGTATTGGCATTGGTCAAGGTATCGCTGTAGTCATCGAACGTGTTTAGTTCTCTAATGAATATCAAAAAAAATTTTCTACAAATAAGGAATTAATTATGTCAGTTGTTAGTTATCAATTAGAGGGTGACATAGGTGTTATTCGATTAAATAACCCACCAGTCAACGCACTTTCTCATGCATTACGAAGCGGCATTCAAGAGGCGGTAATCCAAGCTAAAACAGATCGTTCGTTAGCTTTAGTACTCATATGTGAAGGGCGTACATTTATTGCTGGCGCGGATATTTCCGAGTTTGGTCAACCCCCGCAACATCCCTCTTTGCAAGAATTGCTCGTTATCATTGAAGCATCGCAAAAACCCATTATAGCGGCAATACATGGCACCGCGCTTGGTGGTGGATTAGAAACCGCCTTGGCTTGTCACTACCGTTGTGCTTTGCCCAGTGCCGAAGTAGGTTTACCAGAAGTGAAACTAGGTTTACTGCCTGGTGCAGGCGGTACCCAAAGAGTACCAAGATTAACAGGCGTTAAAGCCGCGCTAGATTTGATGACTTCAGGCACGCCTATCGCGGCCGCTAAAGCCCTCAGTATTGGTTTAATTGACAAAGTTATTGATGGTGATTTACTTAGTGGCACAATAGATTTTGCCAAAGAGGTGATTGCACAAGGTTCAGAGCTTAAAAAAGTCAGCGCTTTAGAGGTGAATAAAGAAGGCGCTACAGATGAATTTTTTGCCGAATATAGGACTTCATTAAAAAAGCGTTATCGTGGGCAAAAAGCGCCACTACGTATTGTTGAATGTGTTGAGGCAGCTTTAATTGAAACTTTTAATCAAGGTTTAAAAGTTGAAAGGCGTTTATTTACAGAGTGCATGCAATCATCCCAGTCTGCTGCTCTAAGGCATATGTTTTTTGCGCAAAGGAAGGCGGCAAAAATAGATGGGTTAGCCAAAGATATACCGCTAAAAGACATTAAACGAGTGGGTATTATTGGTGGTGGAACAATGGGCGGCGGCATTGCAATGAATTTTGTAAATGTGGGCATTCCGGTCACTTTGCTTGAAATCAACCAAGAAGCATTACAGCGCGGTAAGGATATTATCGATAAAAATTACGCCATGACTGTGAGCAAAGGTAAGTTAAGCGCTGAGCAGGCAATAGGGCGCCAAGAGCTGATTACCGGTACCACGGATTATAATGATTTATCTGATATGGACTTAGTGATCGAAGCGGTATTCGAAAGCCTCGATATCAAAAAACAAGTCTTCAGCAAGCTAGATGAGGTGTGTAAACAAGGGGCTATTTTAGCTACTAACACTTCTTATCAAGACGTGAATTTAATTGCTCAGGCCACCTCTCGTCCCCAAGATGTGATTGGGCTTCACTTTTTCAGCCCAGCCAATGTAATGAAATTACTTGAAATTGTGCGCGGCGAACACTCTTCTGATCAAGTACTAGCCACATGTATGGCTATGGCTAAAACCATCAATAAAGTGCCTGTAATGTCCCGTGTTTGTTACGGCTTTATTGGTAATCGTATGTTGCGCCTCTATGCTCGCGAAGCACAATTATGTTTACTTCAAGGCGCATCTCCAGACGACATAGACACAGTGATGCAAAATTTTGGTATGGCGATGGGCCCATTAGCTGTTGGCGATTTAGCTGGGATCGATATCGGTTACAAAGCTCGCGAAGCACTCACTGCTGAGCAAAAAGGTGATGTGAGAACATATTGTATTGCAGATGCGCTTTACAAAATGGGCCGCTTAGGACAAAAAACGGGAGCAGGTTATTACCGCTATGACTCACAAACACGGCAGCGTTACTCTGATCCCATAGTAGAGCAAGTGATTGAAGAGCAAGCTGAAAAATATGATGTTGAGCGCGAAGGATTAACCGAGCACACCATTTTAGCGCGGTTAACGTTTGCTCTAATCAACGAGGGTTTTAAAATACTCGAAGAGGGTATCGCTCAGCGTCCCAGTGATATTGATGTGGTTTATGTCAATGGTTATGGATTTCCTGCATACCGGGGTGGCCCGATGTTTTATGCGGATACCATTGGTTTAGAAAAAATTTATAAAACCATTTGTGAATTTGGTAGTACCTATGGGGAAGAGTTTTGGGAACCAGCAGCGTTATTAAAACAACTTGTCGAAGAAGGAAAAACCTTAACTCAGTGGGCCAATAGATAAATAAGTTTACAATGCGTTATGCTGGTTTTCCGGCATAACGCATTTTTTGTTGATCACATCGAATATCTTATAGAGGACCAATATGTCAATTCCAAAGACACTACAAAATAAATTATCTTTGCCCGTCATCAGTGCCCCCATGTTCATCATCTCGGGCCCAGAATTAGTCATCGCACAATGTAAAGCCGGTATTGTTGGGTCTTTCCCGGCTCTTAATGCCCGCCCACAATCGTTACTGGGTGAGTGGCTAACGACTATCATCACTGAATTAGATGCCTATCAAACAGCTAATCCAAACGCTATTGTTTCGCCATACGCGGTTAATTTAATTGTGCATAAGAGCAACGACCGTTTAGAAGATGATGTGAACACCTGCATCGAATTCAAGGTGCCGATTATTATTACCAGCTTGCGTGCCTTAGATCCTAATTTGGTTGAACGTATTCATGCTTACGGTGGCATTATTTTTCACGATGTTATTAATGTGCGTCATGCCCAAAAAGCCATAGAAGTCGGGGTTGATGGTTTAGTGTTGGTGTGTGCTGGTGCTGGTGGTCATGCGGGAACGTTAAGTCCTTTTGCTTTAGTGAGTGAAATTAAACAATTTTTTGATGGCCCTATTGCGTTGTCAGGTTCGATTGCAAACGGTGCCTCTATATTATCAGCACAAGCATTAGGGGCTGACTTTGCTTACATAGGCACGCGTTTTATTGCCAGCAAAGAAGCCAATGCCGAACAGGCATATAAAACTATGTTGGTTGAAAGTAGTGCCAAAGACATTGTGTACAGCTCTTTATTTACCGGCGTGTATGGAAATTACCTTAAACCCAGTATTACTAATGCTGGCTTAGACCCAGATGATTTAGAACAGGGCGATAAAAATAAAATGAAATTTGGCTCTGAGGGCGGCAGTAAAACTAAGGCTTGGAAAGATATTTGGGGTGCAGGCCAAGGACTAGGCAGTATTGCTGATATTACTGATGTAGCTACAATTGTTGCCCGCTTCAAAACAGAATACGACTTGGCACTATCCCGTTTAAATGGTCTGAATAATCAATAAGTGCAGTCAGCTAGTGTAATTAACTCGTGCAATTAGCTCGTGCAATAAATAGGCGTAATAAATATGGAATCTAAAGAAAACGTACTCATTCACACTGATAGTGGTGTTTTACACATTGGTATTCATCGTCCCAAGAAAAAAAATGCTTTAACCCGCTCAATGTATCTTGCTATGGCTAAAGCACTAAAAGACAGTGTGTCTGATGACAGTGTAAAAGTTGTGTTGATCCACGGCACTCAAGATGCGTTTTCAGCGGGTAATGATTTAAACGATTTTAATACTCGTGATTTTGAGCAACCCTCACCGGCATCAATTTTATTACGTGAACTACATCACTATCCTAAGCCAATCGTCGGAGCTGTATCTGGGGTAGCTATTGGCATAGGCGTCACTATGCTGCTGCATTTTGATTTGGTCTATGCATCAGACACGCATTTTAAAATGCCTTTCGTCGATTTAGGTGCTTGCCCTGAAGGCGGCTCAAGTCTGCTTATTCCTTTGTTAGCAGGTCATCGTAAAGCCGCAGAAGTATTAATGCTGGGAGATGCTTTTAATACGCAATCAGCTATTAATATGGGTATTGTCAACCAGCAAGTAGACAAGTCTGAAGTACTTGAGTTTGCCTTATCTAAAGCAAAAGCATTGGCACTCAAACCTCAAAACGCCTTGCGAACCACTAAAAGATTGCTAAAAGCACCGCAGCAGACACTACTTGGTCAAATTATTGAAGATGAGTTAGTGATTTTTTCTGAGTTACTGCAAAGCGAAGAATCACAAGCCGCCAGAAAAATAAAATAAGAGTGTTAAAAATATAATGACATCTTGGGCAAATAAAATAATGCCGCCTTTTAATAACCATTTAGGTTTTGTGGTTGAAGAATGGCGAGAAAAACATATTAAAATGAGTGCTGAACTTAAACCTGAACATCTGAACCGTTCAGATATCCCCCATGGTGGTTTTATTTCGGCCTTATTAGATGCAACCACCGCATTGTCTGGGGCATACAGTGATGACCCGATTGAGTATAGAAAAGCACTGACCCTATCCTTAAACATTAGTTTTTTAGGACAAGCACAATCCAACACGCTTTATGCTGTTGGAAAGGTGACGGCTTCGGGTAGAAATATCTATTATGCTTCTGCCGAAGTATTCGATTCTTTTGATAATCTGATTGCTTCAGGGCAAGGCGTATTTCGATATAGAAAAGATGAACCTCATACGAGGGGGTAGTAACAAAGTGAGGTCGCAATCTTAAAAAGGTTGATTAGATTTAGTAAACAACTCTCTTGCAGCAGTATGTTTGTTAATGTAAAGTAACAAGCATAAATGGCTCTTTAATTCCGCTAGGCGAAATGTTCGTAGCTCTTGTGAGAAGTAAAATAATGAACATAATTAGCAAATCTTTTTACGCGACAACATTAACGGTCATGACTTTGATAGCTATCCTCGTTATCCCCGCTGATGCGGCCACGGTTCTCACCTATGGTGAGCCAGGGCCAAATCGGGGCGCTCGTGCACAAGCCACTAAGTGGTTTGCGGATGAGGTTGAGAAGCGTACTGGTGGTGATTTAAAAATTGATATTATGTGGGGCGGTGCTTTATTTAAGGCAAATGCATCGCGACAATCTATTGCTGCAGGAGTCGTCGACTTAGGCACTATTATTCCAGATTACTTTCTTAAAGAGATGGTGTCTTTTTCACTGACTAACTTACCCTTTGAAAACCTAGATCCTTGGGTGGGATTAAAAGCCAACTTTGACCACATGCAATCCTCTGAAGTATCAAGTAGTTTAGCCAAACAAAATTTAGTCTTTGTTACCTCATATATGCTCTCTAACGTCATCATGTTATGTAAAGGTGATGCGGTTCGTACACTTGATGACATAAAAGATAAAAAGGTACGTGGAGTAGGCACCTTCGGAAAGATATTTGGAGATTTAGGCGCAAATTTAGTTGGGATGAATATCTATAAAGCGTATCAGGGACTAGACAACGGATTGCTCGATTGCAGTCAGGGTTATATGAACGCATCACTTGCGCTGAAGCACCATGAAGTAGCAGACAGTTTAACTAAACTTAATTGGGGAATTTATACTGGCTTGGGCATGTTTATAAACCAGGATTCACTCGCAAGATTAAGCGCGTCTCAAAGAAAGGTGCTTAACGAAGTAGCTGTCGATTTTATTGATTACCTTGGCCAAAATGTATTGAAATCTGACGATGCTGCAGAGCAACGATTTACGCAAGGGATTGATGGCCGTAAATTAGAAATCATCAGTCTTTCTGCCGCAGATTCAAAAAAACTCTATTCAGCGAGTCAATATCATATTGGCAAATGGGAAAACGAAGCCAGAAAAAGTGGTTTTGATGGAAAAGCTATGGTCGAAAAATACAGAGCCTCCCTAACTAAATACAGCCAAGAACGTGATTTAGAAGGCTACCCATGGACACGTTAATTTAACCTCATAGAGTTTATTATTATGTTGAAAAAAATTGAACAGGGGGCATTGATTGTCGCAGGGGGGTGTATTATCACCCTAGGATTAATGATCACCCTAACCGTTCTCACTCGAAACCTTTTTGGTTGGGGAGTAACCGACGATGTGGTTATCGTCAGAGAACTTATGGTAGGTGCTATTTTTTTACCATTAGCTTATGTCACAGCAGATTATAGTCACATTACCATAGAGTTCTTGTTTAAACGCTTGGGCAAACACGCCAAATTATGGATGTTAGCCATCGGTTCTCTCATCAGTCTATTGATACTTCTGCCACTGGTTTTTTCCGCATGGCAGGGATTCTTTCATGCCGCCAGTAGCGGCGCCTATTTTTTTGGTGAGTTGGAGCTGCCTGAATGGCCGGGTCGCTTTGCTTTTTTTGCAGGCGCGGCACTGTTTATTATACGTTTATCGATAATTCTCGTTGCAGATATGCGAGCGGCTATCACTGGCAATACTGAATACCTCATGCAGCGCACAGACGCTGAACACGACATAATAGAAGAGGGTTAAACTATGGATCCATTGATTCTTGGGCTCATAGGGTTTGCCTGTGCGTTGCTTTTACTTGTATTTCGCGTACCAATCGCATTTAGCTTAGCGGGTGTGTCATCTACATTTATACTTTTATTTTTTGCCATGCGACATGGTGGTTTCGACATTGTTAGTGCTGTGGCTCCCACTCTGTCGATGGTTTCATCTAACACCTTTGCTTTAGTACACTCTTATGACTTAAGTATGATCCCGCTATTCGTGCTTTTAGGTCATATCTCTTACCATACTGGTATCACTACTGATATCTACCATGCAGCGCGAGTTTGGTTAAAACGTTTGCCTGGCGGTGTGGCTATGGCCTCTGTTTTTGGTTGTGGGGGATTCTCTGCGATCACCGGGTCGAGTATCGCCTGCGCATCGGCGATGGGTAAAATCTGTGTGCCAGAAATGTTACGTATGGGTTACGACAAACGTTTGGCTACGTCTACAGTGGCCGTAGGCGGCACGCTAGGTTCGCTGATCCCGCCAAGTGTATTATTTATTGTTTACGGTATTTTTACTGAAATGTCAGTCAGCCGCCTTTTTATGGCTGGTGTAATACCTGGACTGATATCACTGCTTGGTTTTTTAGTGGTTATCTACGTCTGGGTAAAACGGAATCCAGAAGTAGCACCTGTTGATGACACCATTCTGGAAAAAGGCGAACGCCGAAGAGCGGCAAAAAGGTGTTGGCCGGCAATGTTGCTGTTTACTATTATCATCGGTGGTATTTATGGAGGTCTCTTCACTGCTACTGAAGCTGCAGCGGTCAGTGCATTCGCAGTCATCGTTATTGGCTCTTTACAAAAAAGGCTTAATTGGTCACAGTTTATCCTCTCTATTAAAGACACTTGCACTCAAACCACCTCTATTTTCTTTATCGCTGCAGGTGCTAAGATTTTTGTTGGGTTTGTTGCATTAACGGGTATGGCACCCGCATTGGTTGGACTGGTTGAAGGGGCAGATGTATCTCTATGGTTATTGATGATAATGATTGCAGGTGTATACCTGTTGCTGGGTATGTTTCTTGATCCTCTAGGTATTATGGTGCTTACCCTACCTTTCTTAATTCCCATGGTAGATGGTTATGGATTAGACCTGATCTGGTTTGGAGTCGTAGTCATTAAGTTACTTGAAATAAGCTTGATCACTCCGCCAGTAGGATTAAACGTGTTTGTCATCGCTAGTGTCACTAAACCCTCGGTTGCGGTGTATGACATTTTTATGGGAGTGGCACGTTTTTTAGTGATGGATATTGTAGTACTGATTGCGATTATCGCCTTCCCAATACTGTCATTGTTACTGCCTAACTTTATGATGTAAATATACGAGCAAAGTAAAATTTTGTAAGTTTATTGATTGGCGCATTTTAAACGGACTCACAAATTTAAACACACTCACAAAATTTATTACCCAGTCTGTGGAGAATATAATGAAATATGCAGTAATTGGTACTGGCGCTATTGGTGGTTATTACGGTGCTATGCTAGCCCGTAATGGAATGGATGTGCATTTTTTGCTCCACAGTGACTACCAACACGTTAATGAACAGGGTTTACGGATAGATTCTATCAACGGTAACTTCAACGTTACTGTTAACGCATATGCCAAGCCTGAAGATATGCCACTGTGCGATGTCGCCATTGTCGCTTTAAAAACAACGAATAATCATTTGCTTGAAGTATTGCTGCCGCAGGTCGTAAAGCACACTGGGATTGTGGTGATCATGCAAAATGGACTTGCCGTGGAGCAGGTCGCCGCTGACATTTTACCCGAGGCGAGCATTATTGGTGGTTTGTGTTTTATTGGTAGCACCAAAATTGGGCCCGGTCATATTAAACATAGCGATTTTGGGATGGTTAGTTTGGGACATTACATGAAGGACGAATCTGCAGCCGGCATCACCCCAGAGCTTGGACTGGTGACTGAGGACTTCCTTGCTTGTGGTATTGACGTAAAACCCGTTGAGAATTTGTGCTTTACACGCTGGCAAAAGTTGGTTTGGAATGTGCCTTTTAACGGATTGTCAGTTGTGCTTAATAGTAGTACGGCTGAACTTTTACGTCAGCATGTCACCCGTGAATTAATTAAATCTATCATGCTAGAGGTGATTGCCGCCGCCAATGCATGTGGGCAGTCCCTTAGCGAAGCGTTGGCCGAGTTAATGCTCGTGAATACCGAGACTAACATGCAGGACTACGCACCTAGTATGAAAGTTGATTATGAACACAATCGACCCCTGGAAATTAATGCTATTTATCAATCGATGATCGACCGTGCTGCGCGATCCGGTGTGGATATGAAACTTGCTCGAATGCTTGCTCAGCAGCTACGGTTTTTGAGCCATGATGATGCTCAATAAAAAGAGTGATGAGTAAGTAAAAGGGGGCTGATCCAACTTAGACGATAATGGATAGCCAGTCGAATGACTATAAAGAGCAAAAATGGTGATATCACTAAATACAACACCAATGGTAAGTGCTCGCTTATTGGTGCTGTTGATCTACCATCACTTGCTATTAATTTTGAGCGTGAAGCGGCCCTTGGTTAGTGTTCGTATTTAGAAAATTTAGCCGTCATTCACTCAAAAACAATCGATTTTAAATGACTCGATTTTTATAAATTATCTGGTCCAGAAATCTAAAGATACTATCTAACCTGAACTCATAAATGGATTCAGGTCTTGCGATTTGGTGATATATTGCCAGACATGAAACCCTTTATGCGTGCGACCCCTTTTAAGAACCTCAAGAGTGGCTTTTAACAAAAGTCCATTTCGAACCGGGCCTTGACGGTCACACGCAACATAGAATAAGAATGAGATAGTCCTGATGAAAAAGACACTAATGGCTTGCGTCATTTTGCTCGGTACTTCAATGGCCAGTGTTGCTGAGAGTATCAAATCGAAAACGCTGATCACTATTGCTGATGCAAAAACATCACCGGCAGTTGCACTGGATTTAGGCGAGCTGGGTGATTCGATTGGCGACCAATGGCTGTTTGACCAACCCTTGCTGGATGCAGACCGCAACAAGATTGGCAATAACAGCGGTGTATGCACTCGCACACAGGTGGGTAACAGCTCTCAATGTCGATGGACTCTGACGTTGATAAACGGCACAATTGAAGTCGCAGGCAGGGAGTTTGATCGAGGCAGTTCAGCCATTGCTATTGTTGGCGGCACCGGTGAATATCAGCATATCTCAGGTGAATTGATATCGTTCAAAAACAGTGATGGTACCTATACACAAACCCTTAGCTATACTCTGGCAAATAGCATCAACACAGAACAGCCAGCGAATGCCAAATTGTTGATCACTGGTGTGCGTAAAAATGGCCACTACTCCTGCGCTGAATGCCATGGCGAAACGGGTAACCCGCCGATAACTGATAAATACGATAAACAATCCCCTACCCTTGCTGGACAAAATTATCAGTATTTACGCACCCAGCTCAACCATTTTAAATCCGCCCGGCGAGACACGAAAGAGATGGCCAATACGTTACAAGATTACAACGCGGGTGAAATCAATCAGATAGCCTTCTACTTTTCCCAGCAAACCCAAACAAACTTGCCTTTCGATCCCACTATAGATACCTTAAAACACAGTGCTAGCGAAGATACCTTATGGGCAGACAAAGGCCGCGTATTGTATCAACAAGGTGATACAGCCAGAGGAGTTGTGGCCTGTCAAACTTGCCATGGCGAATCCGGAGAGGGCGACAGTCAGCAGTCAATACCCAAACTGGAGGCACAACATGCCCGTTATGTTCGAATGACCTTAGCTGCCTATAAAACAGGGGAACGAACCACTGACCAAACCCTTGATAAGGTCATGCAAAAATCGGTTAAAAACCTAAACGATGACGATATCAAATATTTAAGCGCTTATATTCAATCCATGGTTGTTGCGCCATAAGCAAGGAAAAAAGAGCGGATATTGACAGTGTTATTTACAGATATACCCACTCTAATAGACTCTCAATCTTTAAAATAGACAGTGCACCGCGCTATGGATGAAATGACGATTTAGTGATTTTTTATTTAGATGACTAAGTATCATTACATTGCTTGGGGTAACTTAATGTTTTTAATGACTGAAGCTGAACGTCCCTTTACCGCTGTGTATTCAACTGGTGAGCGCAACGTTATTCCTTAATATACCAACCAAAAATAGAAACAAATCTGAACAGATAAAACCCTAAAATCGAATTAAGGTTGCTTCAATATTGCGTACCATGCTTTTTAATTGTGGTGCCACTTCACCGCTTAAAAACTCTTGGGATAATCGAAATGCGGGGCCGCCGGCATTAAAGACATAGATTTGACCTTGGGTGAGTTTTAACGGCACTGCAATAGCTGTTGTATCTGGTTCCCAATCACCCCAAGAATAGCAATAACCAAACTTCTCATAGTTTTCTAACGCTTGATCAACACCCGCTTTTATAGCTTCGAACTTATCGCCTAATTTTTCTTTGAAATGCCGCATAAAGAAATTTCGTTCTTCTTCTGATAAAGCCACTAAATAAGCTCGACCAGCGGCCGTAGTGGCCATCGGAATTTTATCACCAATCTCTTTCTTGAAGGTGACTATGTCTTTTGGGGCACAATGATCAACATAAATCATATCCAGTCGATCTCTGTCGGCTAGTCCTACGGAAGTACCTGTTGCAATTGAAAGCTCTTTCATTAAGGGGTTTGCAACTTGGCGAATGGCAAGGTTGGAAACAAATGCATAACCCAAAGCTAAAACGCCAGCCCCAAGTTGATATTTTTCTAACCGCTTTGAATAAGTCAGGTAGCCTAGGCTGGTCAAAGTATAAGTTAGGCGAGATATACTGGATTTAGCCAAGCCGGTACGTTGTGCAATTTCTTGATTACCAAGAAATCCATCACCCGGATTAAATGCCCGTAATATATCTAATCCTCTGGCAAGGGCTTCGACAAACTTACGATCTACTTCGCCCTTCTTATCTCTTGGCATACCAGTCAGTGTATTCATTTTGCACTACTCAATTGTTTATCACGTGAGGCGTATTGACTTGTTGTAACTGCCGATACGTTTTTTAAATTTATAAAAAAATAATCTCATTATTTTCAATAACAAAAGACATTATACATAGGTTTAAGGATAAAATTTATAGATTAATAAATAGTAGCGAAACCAGTCAAAATACCTATCGAGGATTTCCTAATTTGGCCTGTTGCTAGGTTCTAAATTTTATAAAAGCAGTTACAAACGGACTTGAGAAATGCTCTCGCTCGAGCTCCATTTACACTTGGTTTGTAGGCTCAACAGTTGAGCTTAAATAAGTCATGAACACCTTACTGGCCTTAGAAAGGTAGTGATTTTTTTTCCAAGCCAAACTCAGCTTAAATTCGATTTTTGGCTCAAAGGGTACAGATGTCATCTGCTGTTCATTTTGTAAAATGCGGGCTAGGCAAGTAGTAATACCCACTTCATTGCGCACTAATGACTTTTGCAGCTCAATAAGATTGGTTTCCATACGGACATCTAATGGGAGTTGATGTTTTTTTGCATAGTGACTGACTACTTCACGTAAAAAGTAACCCTCATGAAATAACACTAGCGGCTGCTGACAAAATTGTGCCAGTGATAGGGTGTGTTCAGTGGCTAAAGGATGAGAGCTAACCATGCCTGCCACTATTTCTTCATTAATAAGTTGCTTGTACCGTAGTTGTGGATTTTCTAAATCACCACGTATTAAAGCTAAATCAAGTTCGCTATTGAGTAACATTTTCTCAAGTGCTGCTGTGCCTTGATCCACTAAGTGGATTTTTATTTTTGGGTATTGTTGCTTAAATTTGGTCAATATTTTAGGGAAGTAATAAGAGCCCATCATTGCGGAAACGCCAAAACGAATTGTGCCTCTTTCTAGATCTTTTAGTTCTTCTAACTCTAATTCAACTTGTTTTGCTTGACTTAATAACTGGATTGCCAGTTTATGCAGGACGTGACCTTCAGCAGTTAATAAGGCGTTCTTGTCAGCACGATTAATTAACTTAAGCCCCAATTCTTGTTCTAGCTTTTGAATCGCCACGGTTAATGCTGGTTGCGCAATGCCTATTTTCTGTGCTGCCCGAGTAAAGTTGCCTAACGCCGCTAACTGACAAAAATACTCAAGACGTTTCAAATTCATACTTTTAGGGCCAATAATTAAAAGTTATCGAAAATATAAAAACTATATATTATATTTATTCTTGTTTTAAGCATAGAGTAATCCTATAAATTAGACTATTGCCTATAAAAATATATAAACGGAGCCACCCTATGAGCCAAAAGTTAACCTCTTTTAACTGGCAAGACCCGATGTTTCTTGATAGCCAACTTACTGAAGAAGAGCGCATGATACGTGATACTGCTCATGATTATTGCCAACAAAAACTGCTACCACGTGTGCTTGAAGCCAATAGACATGAGCACTTCGATCGCGAAATAATGAATGAGTTAGGTCAGTTAGGACTGTTGGGCGCTACCTTGCCTTCACAATACGGTGGCAGTGACGTTAATTATGTGAGTTATGGGTTGGTTGCTCGTGAAGTCGAACGTGTGGATAGTGGTTATCGCAGCGCCATGAGTGTGCAATCGTCACTGGTTATGCACCCAATATATTCATACGGTACTGAAGAACAACGCATGAAGTACTTACCTAAACTGGCTTCTGGTGAATGGGTAGGTTGTTTTGGTTTAACTGAGCCTAACTCAGGTAGTGATCCAGCATCGATGACCACTCACGCCAAAAAAGTGGACGGTGGTTATTCATTAACGGGCAATAAAATGTGGATCACCAATTCACCCATAGCCGATGTGTTTGTGGTGTGGGGCAAACTCGAAGGTAAAATTCGTGGTTTTGTGCTTGAAAAAGGTATGCAGGGTTTATCTGCACCGAAAATAGAAGGTAAATTTTCTTTGCGCGCTTCGATAACTGGCGAAATTGTGATGGATAACGTGTTTGTGCCAGAAGAAAACATGTTCCCAGAAATTAAAGGATTAGCAGGGCCTTTTGGTTGTTTAAATAAAGCCCGTTATGGTATTGCTTGGGGCTCGATTGGCGCAGCAGAATTTTGTTTTAATGCGGCTAGAACTTATACCTTAGATCGTGAACAATTTGGTCGCCCTTTGGCTGCAAATCAGTTAATTCAAAAGAAACTGGCTGATATGGAAACTGAAATAACGCTTGGCTTACAGGGCTGCTTACAAATGGGGCGTTTGATGGATGCAAATCAGTGCCCAGTTGAATTAATTTCTCTAATGAAGCGTAATAATTGTGGCAAGTCTCTAGATATTGCTCGGGTTTCACGTGATATGCATGGTGGTAACGGTATCAGTGATGAATATGGTGTGATCCGCCATGTCATGAATCTGGAAGCCGTTAACACCTATGAAGGTACTCATGATGTTCATGCGCTAATTTTAGGGCGAGCTATCACTGATATTCAGGCTTTTTATTAACCACTAGTGCATTAAGCAACAGTAAAAATATCGATTGAAGCCGCTTAATTGCGGCTTTTTTTTCCACTGGTCGGCACAATAAAAATACAAAGAAGCTTTCTACGACAGAGGGCACAGAGCGTCGGGCGCCGAGCGCTGCGCTGCACAGAGGAAAAGAATGTTAAGACAAGCACAATTGCATTTTTAGCATCGGCTTTCCGGCGAAGCCACAAATAGCTTTTTCTTTTCTCTGTGCTCTCTGTAACTCTGAGGTTCAAAATTTTTTATTTTTGGTTTTTTAATATTTCTACCGTCACAGAGGGCTGCGCAGAGAGAATAAATCAAGATGAATGGGTATAAAAACAAACAATATTAACGTCAGTTAATAAGGTATTAATTAGTCAGTCATAAGTGTTAATCTGCCAATCTTAATCCAATCTGTAGGGCTCTGCCTATGACACATACCCCATCAAAACAGTCCAAGTTAATTGACCTTAGTCACCGTATCTATGATGGATTAATTACTTACAAGGGTTTACCCGCGCCTATTATTTGTGACTACCTAAGCCGAGAACATTCGCAGAAAATCTATGGTGATGACTACCAAGTGCAAATAGGCAAAATTGAGATGGTCACCAATACCGGGACTTACCTTGATTCGCCTTTTAATTTTGATGCACAAGGTAATGATTTAGCCGATTTGGCTTTGGAGATGTTGGCCGACTTACCTGCAATAGTGGTGGACGCAAGCGATCAAATAGAAGTGGGGGTGGGGTTTTTTCGTGATCTCGATTTGACAGGTAAAGCTGTGCTGGTGAAAACCAATTGGAGTCAACATTGGAACACCGAACAGTATTTCGAAAATCACGCTTATTTAACCGAAGAAGCCGCGATATTTTTGGTAGAGCAGGGTGCAAAACTAGTAGGCATCGATTCCCACAACATTGATAACACCAATGGCAAATTACGCCCAGTACATAAACATTTATTGGGAAACAACGTGTTGATTTGTGAACATATGACCAACCTAGGGCAGTTGCCTTTGTCTGGTATTCGCTTTTTTGCAGTGCCGCCTAAAATTACCGGTGCAGGTACTTTCCCCGTACGCGCTTTTGCCCAAGTAATCGAATATTAATATTATCTTTTACAACCAACCATTTTGATGGGCAATTCTGGCGGCTTCTATTCTGTTTTTTGCGTTTAATTTACTGGATGCAGACGAAAGGTAGTTACGTACTGTGCCGCTAGATAAAAATAATTTTTTAGCAATATCTTCGGTAGATAGTCCATCTTTGGCTAAACGCAGTGCGTGGCGTTCTTTGTCTGAGAGTGGATCTTTTTCCATCCATGACTCAACCATTAATTCAGGCGCAATGGCTGTTCCGCCTTTATGCACTTTCTGGATGGCGTCGATTAAGTCTTGTGACGGTGAGTCTTTTAATAAGTAACCTTTTACCCCTGAGTCCATAGCCCGGCGTAAGTACCCACTTCTAGCAAATGTCGTTAATATAATGGTTTTGCAATGGTTGTTATGGAGAGGTTTTGATTCAAACAGTTTTTGTGCGAGTTCTAAACCTGTCATATCAGGCATTTCAATATCGGTGAGCACAATATCCACTCGTTCGCTGTCGGCGGATTGAATATAGTCAAAGGCTTGTTTGCCATTGGCGCAGCTTTGCACCACATGTAGGTTATCTTCCAAGTCTAAAATAGTGGCTAACGCGTTGAGTAACATCGTTTGGTCTTCAGCCAGTAAAATGTTGATTTTTTTCATTTTGATTAATCTCTAGCTGTCATGGGCAAACCAATTTCGCTTAATGTACCTGTGTAATGGCCGCCGGTTTTGATATTAACAAACCCTTTGAGTTTTTGAATCCGCTCTTCAATACCTTTGATGCCAAAGCCTTGGTGTTGGTTATTTTCAAAACCTTGTCCGTTATCTTGTATGGCTAATACGATCTTGTCATTTTCATGTTTGATAGTGACCGTTACTTGAGTCGCTTGGGCGTGTTTAATAATGTTTGTGACGAGTTCCCGAAGCACAATGGCCAGCTCCTTATTGCTGGCTAAGTCTAACTCGATTTGTTGTTCATCAATATTTTCGAACTGATAGTGAAATTCAATATCAACACTAGCAAACACATTTTTGGCGTTAGCCAATTCACTGAGTAAATCGCTGCTGCGATAACCCGACACTACTTCGCGCACTTGACTAAGGGCAGCGCGAGAAATGTCTTCTAGCTGTTTTATTTCGGTGCGGGCTTTGTCGATATCTTTATTTAAGCCTTTATCCAAGAGGCGACCTGCAAGATCAGCTTTTAAAGTAATCACTGAAAATGTATGCCCTATTAAATCATGTAGATCGCGAGCAATACGCTCCCTTTCAGCCACTTGGGCCAAGCGTTTGGTTTCTTTACGGGATAAGATAAGCTCTTGTTTGTTGTGATTCAGCGCTCGCTGATAGATATTTAAAATACCTACTATCAAAGTAAATACTAGGCTGGGTATATAAAAGTAATTTTCGAAACTAAAAAACCAACTAATAGCCGCTACCCAGGTCAACAAAGCAATCAAAACAGCAAGTGCGTATTTAAGGGGGCTCAACCTACAACAAAAAGCACCGGCATAGATAAATAAAGAACTAGCCGTTGGCGTAACTAACGCAATTAAGGTTCCAATCAAAGTGATGGCAACTATGTGATAAATCACATCTTGGCCTTTAACCCAAAAAGCATGGAAATACAGAGTCAAAAAAGCAATCAATGCAAGAAAGGTCCAAACTAAATCCATTGGATCTTGATGAAGAAAAACTACTGGTACAAAAAATAACGGTAGGTAAATCAACCATACGTAAGGTGAAAACTGCTCGTTGAGGTTTCTGGGTAATAACCAAGAATCAATTTTTCGAAAAATACCCATTACCGCGTTTCCTTTTTATCTAACGGTTTTTTTGTTAGAAACCAAAATTGCTAATACAAAAAATATGACTGTGAATAACGCTAATATAGCTAAATGTTTAACTACAGATCCACCTACATCTAGTGCTACTACTTTTAATGCAAGTTGCGACAAATGATAAGGCGGTAGAAATTCTGCCATAGATTGTAAAAAATTGGGCAGCATAGTGATAGGTATCCACAAACCCGATAGAAATGACATGGGTAAGTAGACTAAGTTAACTACCGCTGGTGCGCTTTCGGCTTTTAACAACAATCCAAGGGTTAAACCTAATAAACAAAAAGGTAAGCCACCGAACACTAGGATGGTTGATAAAGTCAGCACCTGGATTAACGTTAAACTCACGTCTGTCATGCTAAAGGCAACAACACCTAAACTGACCAAGACCATTACTGAAAACCCCATAGATACCAACAAACGACTGACAATTTGTGCCGATGCCGGCATAGGAGACGCATCTTTAATATCTAACCATCCTTGTCCACGCTCTACCGCTAGCCCAGCACCAAATGAAAACAAGGCCGGGCCAATGATGCCAAAAGTGCCATAAGTACATAACAAGTAAGTAGCCGCTTGAGGATCATGTTGATTCATCAGCACCCCAAAAAAGATGTAGAACAAGGCAGGAAACAATATCGCCGGTAACGCAAAGGCAGGATTACGGATACTTTTAAGCCATTCAAACTTACTTTCTAAGTAGTAAATATTGAGGGTTTGCCCCATTTTCATAGACTGAGAGGGGTTCATGGACTGAGAGCTGTGCATAGGTTGAGCGTTGTTTATGATCTGAGAATTATTCATGCCTCTTCCCCCGAGTTATTTAATTGTAAAAAGGCTTCTTCTAAACCTGCGCTAGACACTTTGAGATCTTGTAAATTGGGGTAGGCTGACAACAAAACCGTCAAAGTTTGATTAACATTATCGGTGTGTAATTGGATAAATTTACCACTGGATTGCACGCTGACTACCGCCGGTAATAGTTTGAAAACCTCTGGCTTTTCATTGCTAATAAAACGAATAGTGGTGTGACTGATGCTGGCTTTTATCTGCTCACTGCTGCCTCGTTTAATGATTGTGCCTTGTTTTATGAGCACAATGTCATCGGCTAGATTGTCAGCTTCTTCCAAATAATGGGTGGTTAAAACTATGCCCGTGCCAGCGGCTCTTAAATCACGAATGGCTTGCCATAATCCTTGTCTGGCTTCAACGTCCATGCCCACGCTAGGTTCGTCCAAAAATAATAATTTGGGATTACCGCAAATGCTTAAAGCAAATAAAAGCCGCTGTTTTTCACCACCGGATAATTTTTTAGAATAACGATTCTGCATGTCCTGCAAACCGGCATAATGAATAACTTGCTGGTAATCCATGGGATGAGGGTAATAACTTTGAAATAGCTGGATGTGCTCTTTTATCTTTAAGGTTTCGGGTAAATTGGCGACTTGTAACATCGCTCCAGCTTGACGCTTCGCCTGCAGCGAACCGGCTTTGACACCAAACACACTTACCTCACCCGAATCTGCGCTAAGTCGTCCTAGTAAGATATTTATTAAGGTTGTTTTGCCAGCGCCATTTGCCCCTAAAATGGCAAAGACTTGTCCCGACTTAATATCTAAATCAATATTGTCTAAGGCCTTTTTACCTGCAAATGATTTAGTCAGTCCGTACGCAGAGGCAATAACGTGGGAGTGAATGTTTTGCTGTGGGTTACCGTGTAGTTGCATGGGTGTATCTCGTTTCGAGTGGCTAAACCGTAGGTAAACTATGCGCCAAGTAGAGGTTGTTGGTTAGAGACAGCTATCACCAATTGGTCATGACATTTGTCATGTTTGTATATGTATGCCACCTGAAACACCCATCTTGAGCTGGGATGGCTATAAAAATAAAAAAAATCAAAAAAAATTGTCACAATTTTCCAACTCACCGTGCCTTAGTTATGTCGGTCAAATTAATTAAGCTTAAGAGGCGCACTGTTATGTTAGAAAAAATCAAATCACATTCTTTATGTTCTGTTTTATCTGTTGTTATTTTTATCGGCAGCATTGTTTTTCAGATGGCAGTTAACGGTGTTTTTGCCGCAGGAAGTTCTGCCACAAATAAGCAGTTTGTCAGCCAAGTCTCTGGTTCAGGCAAACCGGTGATTTTAATACCTGGGTTAATGTCTGATGGTCGGGTGTGGGATGAATTAGTCAGTTCGTTAGCAAAAACCTATCAAGTGCATACTATAAACATTGCAGGTTTTGCTCGCACTGCAGCGATAGACAATCCTTCACTTAGCGCAGTGAAACAACAGTTATTGGCGTATATAGCCAAACATAAACTGCACAAACCAGCGGTGATAGGTCATAGTTTGGGTGGTTTTATGGGGTTTTGGTTAGCCTCAAATACTCCGACAGAAGTGGGGCCCATTATCTCTGTGGATGGTTTACCTTTTGTAGGCCCAGTGTTCACTCACAGCAATTCAACAACTGTTGAGGATTTGGCTGCACAGGCCGACCAGATAAAAAACATGTACAGCAACATGTCCCAACAACAACTTGTTGAGCAATCGCGTTACGGTTTATCGATTCAAGTTAGCAGTGATGAGGCGAAAGCGAGAGTCATGAGCATGGTGCAGACTTCAGACCCAACAACAGTAGGCCAGGCTATCTATACCTTAATGAAGCATGATTTAAGGCAAGATATTGCTAACATCACATCACCTGTTTTATTGTTAGGGGCATCGGGTGGATTTAGCACCGATGAGCAAAAAACTGCGATGCAAATATTGTATAAACAACAATTACAGGCGTTGCCCAGCGCTAACTTACAAATGAATACCCATGCGAGACATTTTATTATGTTGGATGATCCTAAATGGCTTGAGGATCAGGTGCTGACTTTCTTAGGAAAACACTTATGAACACATTGGCTATTCCAGCTGCAATTGCCCAACAACAGCATTTATTCGACGATGTTGATTTGGCAAAAGGCGGTGACCAACAAGCGTTTGGTCGGCTAGTTACCCATACTCGAAATTTAGTCTCGAGTATTGCACTGTCAATTGTTAAAGACTTAGATAATAGCGAAGACGTTGCGCAACAAGTCTATATTGGCGCATGGCAAAATATGTCTGAATTAAAAAATGCCAGTAGTTTTTTGCCGTGGTTAAGGCAGATGACACGCTACAAGGCACTGAATTTTTTGCGTGATAATAAAACCCGGCAAAAAGTCGATGGTGAGGAAGCCGATGATATTTTGTCGCAATTTAGCGATCCCACGTTAGACCTAGATACCAGCATGCAGCGAAAGCAGTCAAATGTTATTTTGCATGATTTTATAAGCCAACTACCAGAAGAAAGTCGAGAGATTGTGCTGCTTTATTACCGCGAAGAACAATCTACTCAGCAAGTAGCGCGTATGTTGGAGCAAAGCGAAGCCAATATTCGTCAAAAATTATCCCGCGTGAGGCAATTATTGCACGAACAGATATTAGGTAAACATGGTCGGTTGTTGTTAAGCACTGCCCCTGCTTTAGGTTTCAGTAGTTTGGTGCTGGGTGTTATCACTACTAGCAGTCCTGCGGCAGCCGCGGCTATCAGTTCGACCGCTGTAAGCAGCAAATCGGGCATTTTGCATAAAGTAGGTTTGTTGCTTGGTGGCGCAATGATAGGGGCGTTTATTGCTGTTTTAGCAGTGAGATTCAGTACCCTTGCACTTTTGAAAAAGTTAACCAATGAGCAAGCAAAACAGCAAGTGTTAAGTTATCGAAAAAGCATGACTATATGGATAATCTTTGGCGCTATATTACTCACTTTCGGTTATGAGTTCACCCAAGGGTGGTGGGGGCCGGTTAGTGCTTATATTGTTTTTGCTTACGGCGTTATGTATCAAGTGAGAAAAATGCATAAGCTAATAGAACGAGAAATCTACGCTCAACCTCCGGCTAATCAAAAACAACAACGTACTCGACAAATACAAAGGTTATGTGGATTTTGGGGCAATATTTTAGGTATGTTAGTGGGCTTTGTTTGTCTTATTATAGGTCTTGTTTCCAGTGGTAGGTTGCCACTTTAGTGGTGGCAAATCGATAGGGTCAGATGTTGATTCCTTTATCTGTCAGATTCGATTAAATTTATTAGTCAAAAATGTGCTTCGCACACCGGCATCCATGTCTTTCTTCAAACAACATCCCGCGCGGCTTCCGCATGTTGTCTGACTGACTTCTTTTATAAAGTACATCCGTGTACTTTACCTTTTAGGCCAGCTAAAGCTGTTCCATATTTATCCTGTAAATATGGTCAACAGCCAAAAAAAACAAGCAAGAAAGACCGCTCACTGCCAAAGTTTTCAACCGTAAAAAATGGCTTGTTCCTGGGGTGAAACTGGAATATTTAGAAGCACTGCTTCGCCCAGTTGAACAGCTCGACAGGGAAGTCGAGATTGGGTGCTGATTATCATGGGCGTATGATTGACTAAGTTAAAGTGTTTACATCGGGTGGGGGAATAACGTTTGTAAACTACCTGCTAAATATCAGAAATAATTGGTTGAAGAACATAGTTTGGCGTTAGCAAAAAAGTAGGTCGCACAGAAGGGATTCTGTGAGAAACCTGCCATGCGGACTCCGCGCGGGAAGTCAGTAAGCGCAGCGCATGCTTTAACTTGGTATAAAATATCGAAAGCACACTTTGTGCCACGCTCAGCCTTTCAAAGCACAAAAAAATCGTGATTGGTCAACGGCTTGTTATTTAGAGTACTTGTCTCATACACAAACCATCGAACTACCTGAAGAAAAGATTGAGGACTACGCCATTCAATTTTTAGCGGAAAAGGGGGGGCGAGGTCTGCTTATCAGAATTCAATTTTCGCATACTGCCTAATTTAGTTACAGCAGCAGCCAAGACGGTATACCCGTCGCCCTTGAAGCTGCAGTGTTGTTGGCTGCTCTCACTCACCCCAGTCACTTAGTACTCCTAAGCTCATGGGGCTGAGTTCCATTGCTGCCTAACTGCAACTCCAATGGCTTTGGGTATATATGTTAATAATAAGGCAGTGGTGCCATCTGAGATTATCAAACGCTCAACATTTCCAGAGGTGAACAATGTCACTAGATGCAGCGATATTGTTACATCGATGCTCAATACCTGCCCTGCAATGTTCAAGCCGCACTTAAAAAACAAAACGCTAAAAATGCGAGCAAACAAAGCAACGACGTAGAATAGCGTTTGAAGCGCCCAATAACCAAGCGCGTGTTGTTTTTGTGGAGCAAAGCACAACAATTAACAAATATACTTGTTATTACATGTTGTAAACCACGCTGCATTTAGTTATTGTTATCTCTAATACAGATTTACCCAAACGCAGAGTGAAATATGTCTACAGATAACAGTGTTGAAAGATTGCTAGCAAGCTATGAGGCTCAAACATTTAGCACCTTGTCTGAGCTTCAGCGCAAACTCATTGCTGCAATGGATCAGCGTGAGACGCTGGGTGATATCCACCAGCTCGGTAAAATTGCGAAAGAATACAAACAAACCAATAAATCGAGCAATGAAACGCTCGCCTTACTTAGTGGCGTGACTTCCAATACGATATCAACCATGACCAGTGACCCAACTAACTCAAAGGTATCCACTGTCCTTGCACTACTGGATGCCATGGGTATGACACTGACTATTTCACGTAAATCTGCTGATGAGTAATATAAGCCGTCAAGGGCATGTCTTTGCAAATGGCGAACTGGCAGGTCTATTAACTGAATACCAAGAAACTACCGGCGCACAAAAGTATACGTTTGAGTATGACGGTGATTACATCATTCAAGGTGGCACGCCTATAGGCTACCACTACCCCTTAACGAATGAGCCATATCCGTATGATGTGCTGCACCCATTTTTCAGCAACTTAGTCTCTGAAGGTTGGGTAAGAGTCTTTCAAGCAAGCAAAGCAAGATTAGATAAACGCGATGATTTTGGATTGCTACTGGCCAATGGCGGCGATCTGATTGGCGCAATATCAGTCCAGCCCGGCAACAAGGGTACGCAACAATGAGTCAACGGCTTGGCACGATCTCTTTAAGCCCAAAAGGAAATGAGTCGCCTTATAGCAGTTACTTCCTCAAAACCATGTTTGGTATTAGTCAACTTCCTAAGAATGGCCTTCGCGTGCAAGGTGACGCACAAACGTTTAATGATTTAGCGCCTGAATACACAGAGGGCAATTCCGTGTCTGGTGCGCAAAAAAAATTATTAATGTCGATGGTCGATGGGGTGCTGGTACCAGTTAAGAAAAACGGGCAATTCATTGTTAAACCCGCACCAGATGATTTTCCTCATCTACCCGAAAACGAACATTGTATTATGCAACTTGCCAAGGCTGTTGGCTTTGATGTTGCGCAAAATGCGCTTGTACCCTTTGAAAATGGTGAGTTGGCCTATTTAAGCAAACGCTTTGACATACTAAAGGACGCAAAGCGTCTTTTCATCGAAGATGCGGCCAGTCTATGTTTGGTCGCCCCTGTCAATAAAGGCAGTGATGCATTGTCTTATGAAGATACGCTCAATACGCTGTTCACCGTTAGCGGTCAAAATCGTGGCGTGACATTAAATGGCTTTAGGCAAGTGCTATTCGCCTATATTGTGGGCAACAATGATTTACACCTAAAGAATCTCTCCTTATTTAGAAAGCCAAATTCACAGTCGCATTTCATGACAAATTTTACGCCTGTTTACGATGTGTTATCAGTCGCACCCTACCCTAAGTACTATGGTGATGACTTGTCGTTAAGTTTATTTAATAGTGAATTGGAAGCGGTGTTTTCTGAGGCATACGAACAGTACGGTTACTATACCGGCTATGACTTTATTAAATTTGGTCAGCAAATAGGGCTTTCTAATTCCGCAACTAAAAAGCTAATAAAGCAACTTTTTAGCGCAGTGGAGGGTGCATATGAATACATCATCAATGCATCGCAATGCCCTGATGATATGAAGCGCATAATAAAATCACACATAGCAGAGAAGCTTGGTCGGTTGTCACGCCCATACCCTGTGAATTTGGTATAGGCGTTTCCCCTAGGATTTATTTGCGTATTAGTGCCTTCTATCGCTACGCTGTTCATCCGCAATCATAGCATCAATGGCTTCATTCAAATCAAGTCCTTTGTTCATATATGACTGCCGAATCAAAGGGCAGAACACTTGAAAACCGGCTATTGACTAAAAGTCAGCTATCAGGCAAAGCTGCTGTTCACGTTCTACACAATGAAGATGGGTAAAGATGGGTGTCTACTTTATACTATCGTAAATCAGGGCTTGATGTGGCTTAAGTTTAAATACAACGAAATTAGGAGGCTAAATATCGGTTTGCTTATATTTGGTCGTCCTAACGCCAGTGAACTGAAAAATTCAACCGATCTATATCTAGGCCTCCTTCACATGGTAACTCCATGTTACGTATGAAAATAATTTTAGTGTTGTAAGTCTGATACATTAATTATTCAGTGTGATTAGCTTCAATTCAGCTTTATAACGGGACTGTTTGCAGACGCGTTGAATTCGACATTCTATCTGTCACTCACGATATACTAAAATTATTAACAAGGATTTATTATGCCAACATTTCACATCATTGCTGGTTCTTTCGTTCTACTATTTGGTATTGTTGTTTTATGTTTTAGTAAAGGGCAATCTAAACATAGAGTTGCTGGAAATTTATTCTTCGTATCATTGCTTGCTATGGTTTTGAGCGTCCCTAATCTTTTAGAAAATCCTGTAATGGCTATCCTTTCTGCTTACTACGGAACTACTGCATGGGCAATTGTGTTGAGAAAGGAAAAATCAACTGGAATTTTTGAAATTGTCGCAATGATCTCCATTGCTATAATAAGTATTATCCTTTTCAATGTTGTACTCACATCCACATCACTCACTCCAACATTTACATTCATATTGTCAGCATGGGCTATTGTTGCTGCGTTGTCGGCACTATTAGATCTCAATATGATTTTACGCGGTGGCCTTTCTGGGAAGCACCGTATAGCGAGACATGCCTGGCGAACTTGTTGTGCTTTGTTAGGAGCAGTCATGTCATTTTCGGCCAACACAGATGATTATTGGCCTGACTTTGTTAATAACAACATACTTATTTATTTGATGATCGGTGTCTTAGTTTTTTGGGTATTCCGAATTTTATTTACCAAGTGGTTTGAAAAATCAATAAACACATTTAAAAGTAGTATGTCGATTAAAATGCTCTTCCGTAGATAAGTCCCTATGTCTTGAGGAACAACTAACGTTTAAATTGGCACAAAACGAACGTCAACTTTCGTGTTTTAAGATTTAAGTTATATCAACAACGTGGTGCGAACGACTGCTCTAATCGCACTTGCGACTGATCACGCTAAGCATTCTGAACGACTGCAAATCGCTCTTAGCCGCCCTACAATTAATTTCATCGATAATTAGCAAACAGCCTTTTGCATCGCGTCTGGGGAATGATTTGAAATGTTCGCTTTCATCAAGAGATCAATTATTATTGAGCCTGAAATGACCGGTAGTGGCACAAGATGCATTGCATGTGAAAACCAAACGGAAAGGCACCTAGTAGGAAAAACTGATTAATTCCGAACCAACTATTTTTTATCAAACTTTATTAGGTCCGCACAAATGGGGGGTCTTATTATTGGTCTTATTCTCAGAGGTAAGTTGCCACTTAAATAGTGGCAACTCCGAGATTTAATGCACAAAAAACAGCACGATTTCCACCGCAATTAAAATGATAATAATCCATTCCAAAAACGATGAATGTTTATGATTTTGCTCTGCTGCCAGCATTTCATGTAATTCATTGATGGTGGCAA
>Ga0307492_10000096_pt1 | contig 40796 bp, 33 predicted proteins | sample SI3LmetaG_FD_202365 | JGI IMG/M metagenome (GOLD analysis project Ga0307492, IMG submission 202365) | Sea-ice brine microbial communities from Beaufort Sea near Barrow, Alaska, United States - SI3L | ecosystem: Environmental > Aquatic > Marine > Coastal | place: USA: Alaska | collected 2017-05-06 | reverse complement strand
AAAAAAGCTCAAGTCCTCTTGCTCAATACGATCTAACTCGCCACGGCCTGTGGCACGTTTAAGCCCTTCTTTAGGCTCAACATCCATATACAAGGTAAAGTCAGGCCTAAAGTCTTTTAATGTTATCGCTCTTAAGCTTTCAATCATGTTCTGATCAATCTGACGACCACCACCTTGATATGCTTGCGAAGACATATCGTGTCTGTCTCCGAGAACCCAATGCCCTTTTTCCAAATTAGGCCGAATAACGTTTTGCACTAATTGCACTCTTGCGGCATACATTAACAACAACTCAGCTTCTACAGTGACTTTTTCATCTATCCAATCGTGTTTGACTACATCTCTGATGGCTTCTGCCATAGCGGTACCGCCAGGCTCTCTGGTATTCACTACAATGTGACCAGCAGTTTGAATAGCTTTGGTTAAAAGCGCTACAGCACTACTTTTTCCTGCGCCTTCTAAACCTTCAATAACGATGAATTTACCTGGTGTTTGCAACTAGGACTCTCTTATTTATTTAATTGATATTGACGCACCGCAAGGTTGTGCTCTTGCAAAGTGATTGAAAATTTGTGACTGCCATCACCTTTAGATACAAAGTACAACTCATCAGTTAGCAACGGGTTAAAAGCAGCATCAATGGCTAATTTACTCGGCATAGCTATAGGGGTTGGTGGTAAGCCTCTAATCAAATAAGTATTATAAGGCGTAGCCGTTTTTAGATCTTTGCGCCTGATGTCGCCATCAAAACTTTCACCAATACCATAAATAACAGTCGGATCGGTTTGTAAACGCATATTCAGATTCAGTCTATTAACAAATACACCAGAAATACGTGGCCGCTCATCTTCTACGCCGGTTTCTTTTTCTATAATAGACGCCATGGTTAAACCTTCATAGGCCGAAGCATACGGCAAATCCAGCGCCCGATTTTGCCAAGCATCATTTAAATATATTTGCATACTCAAATGAGCACGTTTGACTAGATCAATTGCATTGGTTTGCGCCACAAAATAATAGGTGTCAGGGAGCAGATATCCTTCAATCGACTGCTCCGGCAGTTGTGCGGTTAAAATGGCAAGCTGTTGATAGAAGTCATCTAAAAATGTAATTTGCGGATGGGATTTTAAAACTAATAACCATTCCCGCCAATTCAGTCCTTCAATTAGACTGATTGAAAATTGTAACTCTTTACCACTAGAGAATAGCTCAAGTAAATCTAATGCACTCATTGATGGCAATAATTCATAGGTGCCCACTTTAATCTTGGCAAGTGCTGGTTTAAGCTTCAATCTAATTTTTAGGCCAATATTATCAGAAATAATACCCTGCTCTTTTAGTCTATTAAGTAATCCATTTGCAGATTGACCTGATTTAACTTTATATATAGTTGCCTCATTGAGGTTTAGGGGGTGATGCACTTTTTGGTCAAAATAGGACAAGGTGGCGACAACACTAATTCCAAAAATCACCGCACAAATTAATAGCCATTTTACAGTTTTCATTAAACTTTTAGCGCCTTAAGGTTAATCGCATGCTGAATATAATGCTGCATCAGTTTTGTTTGTTCGATAACATAATGTTTGTTTTGCTGAGTGACTGGATTAAACAAACTCAATACGGGCACCAACATCATTAGAGAGTTACAAACAAACAACTCTTGGGCGCAGAATAAAACACTGATGTCTTGACGAACCACCTGACACAGCAAGCCTTTTTCTTGCATAACTGCTAAAACTTGGTTACGCATAACTCCTTCAACGCCTGATTCTGAATGGTCTGCGGTATACCAGACATTATCTTTATACCAAAATAGATTACCTACAGATGTTTCAATTACGTTTTGTTCGGTGTCACAAACAATCGCATCATCATAACTAGTTTTTACCAGTGCATGTTTAACTAATACCTGCTCTAAACGATTTAGATGTTTGATGCCTGCAAGTTGAGGTTGGCAAGCTAACGTAATGGTACTAATGGTGAGTTTAATGCCATCTGTTTGCCAAAGAATGTAATGTTTAGGGATAACGTGATGGGTAATGATAAAACTAGGATTTTCGGCCCCTTCTGGGCTATACCCCCTGCCACCGACACCTCGAGTAATGATCACTTTAACTACGCAATTATCAGTAGACTGCAATGACTCAACGATGCAACGTTCTATATCTGACCATTTATTAAAATCTATATATAGCCTTTTACAGGCTAGTTTTAGACGACTAATATGGGCATCAAAAAATTCAAGATGGCCGTTTCTAAACGCCATAGTGGTAAAGCAACCATCACCATATTGAAAGGCTCTGTCTGCAATATCTATATGTTGCTGTTGCTGACCGTTAACAATCATTCATACTCGCATCTAGGTTCCCTAAGTAGCTTCAATAATATTCAATAGCCAAATTCTGTCTAGAGTTTTTTAAACAGTAATGAGCCATTAGTGCCACCAAAACCAAAAGAGTTACATAACGCAAATTCCATCTTCACTGGTTTTGCAATATGGGCAACAAAGTCGAGGTCACAGCCTTCACCTGGATTATCTAAGTTAATAGTTGGGGGGGCAATCTGATCGCGTAGGGCCAATATCGTAAAAATAGCTTCAACCGAGCCTGCAGCTCCAAGTAAATGTCCAATCATTGATTTGGTGGAACTCACCAAAACCTTGTTTGAATGTTGACCAAAAGCATATTTAATCGCGGCAACTTCAGCGACATCTCCTGCCGGTGTCGAGGTACCGTGTGCATTAATGTAACCAATTTCACTCACATCAACCTTGGCATCGTTAATCGCATTGACCATGGAAGCTGCAGCTCCTTCACCGTCAACTGGCGGCGAGGTCATATGGTAAGCATCTCCGCTCATGCCAAAACCAACCAGTTCAGCATGAATTTTGGCGCCACGGGCTACAGCAGAGTCATAGTCTTCCAACATCACAACACCTGCACCCTCACCCATAACAAAACCATCTCTGTCTTTATCCCATGGGCGGCTAGCCGCTTCAGGGTTATTATTCCGAGTCGATAGAGCACGTGCTGCAGCAAAACCACCAATACCTAAACCACATACAGTTGACTCAGCACCACCGGCAATCATCGCATCAGCGTCACCGTATGCAATCATACGAGCAGCAATACCTATATTATGAACTCCTGTGGTACAAGCAGTTACCACATTAATATTTGGTCCTTTGAGACCTTCAAATATTGAAAAGAAACCTGAGATCATATTTGTGATAGTGGCAGGAACAAAAAATGGTGATATTTTTCTTGGCCCTGATTCAAGCATCCGCCGATGGTTTTCTTCAATTAAACCCAGACCGCCAATCCCAGAACCAATAGCAACACCAATTCTTGCTGCATTTTGAGCGGTGACTTTAAATCCTGAATGCTCAAGAGCTTGTTTACCAGCAGCAATACCTAACTGGATAAACCTATCCATCTTTTTGGTTTCTTTTTTAGGAATGTACTGTTCGACATTAAAGTTTTTTACTTCACCAGCAAACTGAGTGGTAAAAGAGGAACAATCAAAAGAGGTGATAGGTGCAATCCCACTTTTACCCGCAAGTATGTTTATCCAGGTGGAGTCTACTGTATTGCCAACAGGAGAAAGCATGCCAAGACCGGTCACAACAACGCGACGTTTAGACACATTGGCCTCCAACTATTTATGAAAATGTGTGTGGTTTAAAGAAGAAACGGTCCAGAGAGGACCGTTTTGTAAAGTATTATGCGTCTTTATTAGCGTTAACGTAGTCAATAGCAGACTGAACAGTGGTAATTTTTTCAGCTTCTTCATCAGGAATTTCAGTATCGAACTCTTCTTCAAGAGCCATTACTAATTCGACAGTGTCTAGTGAATCCGCACCTAAATCATCAACGAACGAAGCTTCTGGTTTAACTTCCTCTTCTTTAACACCAAGTTGCTCAATGACTATTTTTTTTACACGTTCTTCGATAGTACTCATAATTCTAGTTATCCTTTAAGTCGCTAGATATAAATTTGTGGGTAGTGTATTCAGCTAAGTGACCCCTTGCAAGTAGCAGGGTCAACTTTTTTTCTGGTCTAACCACTCACAGATTAGTAAATATTTATTCGTTTAATAAAGCATCAACAAATGAAAACTTTATCATATTTCACCCCATATACATGCCGCCATTGACATGTATCGTTTCTCCGGTGATATATGCAGCATCATCACTTGCTAAAAATCCCACCGTCGCAGCTATTTCTTTAGGGTCACCTAAACGGTTTGCAGGAATATCTTTAAATATACTTTCTTTTTGGTCATCCGTTAATGATTTTGTCATATCGGTATCAATAAACCCCGGAGAAACTACATTAACAGTAATACCTCTAGATGCAACTTCACGGGCCATAGACTTACTAAAACCTATCACACCAGCTTTTGCGGCGGCATAATTAGCTTGACCTGCATTACCAGTAGAGCCAACCACTGAACCTATATTAATGATGCGTCCTTTACGTTTTTTCATCATACCGCGAAGCACTGCTTTAGACATTTTAAAAATGGAGGTTAAATTAGTATCCATAATACTTTGCCATTCATCATCTTTCATACGCATCAATAAATTGTCACGAGTGATCCCAGCATTATTAACTAATATATCCACAGCGCCGTGCTTTTCAGTAATGTAAGCAAGCAAAGTTTGCATTGATTCAGGTAGGGCAACGTCGAGTACTTTACCTTCACCACTATCCTGCAGGTAATCACTGATAGCTTGAGCACCATTTTCAGAAGTTGCAGTACCTATAACTGTTGCACCATCTGCGGCTAACCTCTCAGCTATCGCTCTGCCAATTCCTCTACTTGCACCAGTTACCAGTGCAATACTGCCATTTAAATTAGCCATACATTCTCTCAATAAAAGATATTTAAATAAGTTAAATCAATAAATTAACAGAATCAACCGTATTAATCGCTGTGCAGCTTAAGCGTTTATCAATGCGCTTAGTTAATCCAGTTAATACCTTGCCGGGCCCAACTTCTAATAATTCTTCAACCCCAATTTCAGCTAACTTTGTGATAGTTTCTGTCCATCTAACTGGACTATACAATTGCTCAACCAAAGCCTGTTTTATCGCATCTGGTTCATTCGGATAAGCCACATTAACATTATTAATAACAGGAATTTTTGGTGTATGAAACTGAATATCATTGAGTAAACTTGCTAACTGCTCAGCGGCTGGTTTCATCAATGCACAATGCGACGGCACACTAACAGCCAAGGGTAAAGCGCGTTTTGCTCCTTGTTCTTTACATAAATTCGCAGCTACTTGCGTCGCATTTTTATTCCCGGCGATCACGATTTGCCCTGGCGAATTAAAGTTTACTGCAGCCACAACTTCATTGGTTTCTGCTTGTGCCTGTTCACAACTTGCCACAACCATTTCGTCATCCAAACCAATAATGGCGAACATAGCTCCTGTTCCAGCAGGCACAGCTTGCTGCATAAATTGACCACGAGCTTCAACCAATTTAACAGCATCAGTAAAATCTATGACTCCAGCACAGACTAAAGCGGAATACTCTCCAAGGCTATGACCAGCCAGATATAAAGGTTGACTGAGTTCTTTTTCCACTAAAAGTTTATAAATTGAATAACTTGCGGCTAATAAAGCGGGTTGAGTAATATGAGTTTGATTGAGTTTTTGCTCATCATTTTGTACCACATCCCACAAATCATAACCCAAGGCTTCGCTGGCTTGAGCAAAAGTCTCCTGAATGATGGCATATTCTGAAGCTAGCTCACTTAACATACCTAAAGTTTGGGATCCTTGACCAGGAAAAACCCATGCTTGTTTACTCATAATTGATTCTCTAAAAAAGTATTTTTAATAACGTACTAACGCAGATTCCCAAGCAAAACCGCCACCAAAAGCCTCAAGAAGAAGATTCTGTCCGCGTTTAATTCTGCCATCTCGTATAGCGGTATCTAATGCCGTTGGTACTGTAGCAGAAGTATTACCATATTGTTCAAGGGTCATAACCACCCGATCAAGCTGCATCTCTAATTTTTTGCCGTCGCTTTAATAATTCGGAAATTCGCTTGGTGTGGTAAGAACCATTACTGACAACTCAGCATTGGTTCTTACATCGCTCGGATAATAACTACCGGTGCCAATTATTCTGGAATTCATTTATTTGTGGCGCTCCATTAAGACAGCTTCGATTTTGTCTTTTATTTTGTCTGGGACCTGCATCTCGACTTGTTGTATTGCCTCACGGATCGCATACAAAAAAGCCTCTGATGAGGCGTTACCGTGACTCTTTACCACAATTCCGCGTAATCCTATCAGACTAGCACCATTATACTGGTCGGGTTTCATACGCAAATAAATGCCACGGAACAAAGGCATCGCTATTTTTGCAACAATTTTCGACCATAAATTATTTTGTGATGCTTTTTTAACTTCTTGAATCGCAAAATTGACCAATCCTTCCCACGATTTCAACGCAATATTTCCAGCAAAACCACCGGTTACAATTACATCTGCTTTCTGGGAAAAAATATCGTTACCCTCAACATATCCAATGTAATTAATGTTTTGAGAGTCAGTTAATAATCTAGCAGTTTGTTTAACTTGGTCGTTACCTTTGATTTCTTCCGCCCCCACATTCAGTAAAGCCACTCTTGGATGCTTGATATGGGAAATTTGCTCGGCCAAAACAGACCCCATCACGGCATATTGAAATAATACCTCTGAGTCACAATTAATATTTGCACCTAAATCCAAGAAATACACTTTGCCGTTGTTAATGGTCGGCACCAATGTAATAAGTGCAGGACGATCTATGCCTGGTAACGTTTTTAGTACGTAATATGCCATACAAAGCAAGGCGCCGGTATTACCGCCACTGACACAAGCATCTGCTTCATTTTTGTCTACTAAATCTAAAACACGTCGCATCGAAGAATTTTTTTTATGCCGCAGAGCATGAGTAGGCGCTTCGTCCATAGCTACATTTTCTGGGCAGTCGGATAAGGTGATGCGGGATTGAATATTGGGTAATTGTTGGTTTAGCCACTGTGCCATGACAGTCAAAGGACCACAAAATATAATATGTAGATGGGGGGTTTGATGTAGTGCTTTTAATGCAGCAGGAAAAATAATATGGGGGCCGTTATCGCCCCCCATGATATCTAACGCTAAGGTTAGACGACTCAAAGTTCTGTCACTTTAAATTAAAGAGATAAAACTTTTTTGCCTTTGTAGTAACCATCAGCGGTCACGTGATGACGTATATGTGTCTCACCTGACGTTGAATCTACAGACAAAGTCGCAGTACCAAGTGCATCGTGTGAACGACGCATACCACGTCTTGAACGAGTTTTCTTACTCTTCTGTACAGCCATTACTTTACTCCTAGTCTCGCTTAAGTTCTTTCAAAACCGCGAACGGGTTTGGACGTTCATCGACCGGTTCAATTTTTCCGAAGCTCATATTATCGCGCTTTTGTTTGCAATCCTTCTCTGCATGAAGGGCTACAATCGGCAATGATAAAATAAGTTCGTCTTCAAGAGTTTGAAATAAATTGATTTCTCCCTGGTCATTGACCTCAACCGGTTCGTAAACATCCGGTAACTCATCTTTGTCTTCTTCTTTAGCACTCTGCACGGGGCTAAAACAAAAAGACACATCCATAGGATGATCAAAGACTTCATTACATCTCTCACAGATAAGTGATGTAGAACATGCCATATGACCTTGAAAGTAAGTAAGACCCTGCTCGTCTTTAGCAAACTTAATTTCAACATCAATTTCTTTGGTAATATCAGCAACCGCCCCAAGCAGTCTAGGCATTTCAGACGACAAAACAACCCCCCGATAATCGGAGCGTATAGTGGCGTTTTTAACTGGGTCTACCAGCTTGGGAAGTTTCACTCTCTGCATAGCGCGCGCATATTATAGAAACAACTCAACTTAGTCAAAGAAAATCATAGTTAATGACACTAGGCACAGCATTTTATATGCTTTGCCTATTATATTAAGAAACAGTACCCAATATTTATGAAAATCATTCTTGCGTCGAGTTCCACATACCGCCAATCCATTTTACAGAAATTGCATATTCCATTCTCTTTTACTGCACCCGATATTGATGAATCTCCAATAGATGGTGAATCAATTTCAGCACAGGTAGCACGTCTTGCAAAAAATAAAGCGTTAGCCATAGCCACAGAAATAATGAATATGAATAGTTACGTCATTGGCTCAGACCAATTGGCCAGTTTTAACGGTAAGGTGTTAGGTAAACCTGGAGACTTTACTACCGCCAGGCAACAGCTGTTGATGTTCAGTGGCCAAACGGTCAAGTTTTATACTGGGTTGTGCTTAGTTCATTCAACTACAAAACAAATAGCACCGCAAATAGAACAAACAGTAGAGACGTTTGATGTGAAATTTAGAACCTTATCTGAGAAACAAATTTCAACATACTTACAGATTGAGCAGCCATACGATTGCGCAGGCAGTTTTAAATGTGAAGGTTTGGGTATTGCTCTGTTTGAATCACTCGATGGTAGAGACCCCAATTCATTAATTGGTTTACCTTTGATTGCATTAATAGATTTATTTACAAATATGTCAGTGGACTTATTTGATTATATGCAGCCAGCAAATAACTTAAACATGTAGCAATAATTCATCCAAGGTATCAATCACCGCCAACGGTTTATGTTTTTGTAAAGCATCCACATTATGTACCCCAAAACTGACACCTATGCGGTCCATATTTATTGCTTCAGCCATTGCCATGTCATATGTTGTATCGCCAACCATTAACACTTGATCCACTGACAAATTTAATTCAGCTAATATTTGCTGCAACATATCTGGAGACGGCTTACTTTGCGCATCATCTGCAGTTCTAGAAACACTGAAAAAGTGTTGGGTATTAGAATGTTGCAAATTGTGGTCTAAACCCTGCCGAGCTTTTCCAGTCGCTACGGCTAATATATAACCTTGTTGTTTTAGTTTTCCCAATAATTCTATTGCACCGCTGAAAAGAGGACTGCTTACTTGTGTATGGTCTTTAAAGTGTTCTTTATAAGTAAGCAGAAGATCCATTGCGGCTTTTTCATCGTCGATATTAAATAATTTTTGTAACGCTGGTAACAGACTAATCCCAATCACATCTTTTGCTTGGGCATAATTTGGGATAGGTAAACCCATATATTTGGCACTGGATTGCATAGTTTCAACAATCTTACCGACAGAGTCCATCAGTGTACCGTCCCAATCAAACACAATTGCTTTATATTTCACTTCTGAGTCTCTTTAAAACACTCACCAAAGTGGGTTCTAAGGGTGCTTTATAGGTAACACGTTCTTCAGTATTTGGATGAATAAAAGCCAAAGAGTGTGCATGCAAAAATAATCGCTTAAGACCTAACTTGGATGTTCTTTGATCAAAATCTTTATCGCCGTACCTGTTATCAGCAGCAATCGGATGACCAGCATGTAAACAATGTACTCGAATTTGGTGAGTACGGCCTGTAATAGGCGAAGCTTCAACTAACGTAGCTTGGTTAAAAGATTCTAAAATACGATAACGTGTTTCTGATGGTTTACCCTCATCATTAACCAACACCACTCTTTCACCAGACTTTAAAGTGTTTTTTAATAATGACGCTTTAACCTTAAAACGATTAGCGGGCCATTCTCCAGCAACCAAGGCTTGGTAACGTTTGTCTACTTTTCGATCTCTAAGCTGTTCATGCAGGCTTTTTAATGCTGAACGTTTTTTAGCTATTAATAAACAACCCGATGTATCGCGATCTAGCCGGTGCACTAACTCTAAAAACTTTTGTTGTGGGCGTAACGCTCGAAGCGCTTCAATCACCCCAAAACTTAAACCACTGCCACCATGTACCGCTGTACCAGAGGGTTTATTTAACACAATCAAGCAGTCATCTTCGTACAAAATGTGATTTTCTAAACTAGATACTTTATTCAGTTTAGTAGAAGGTAAATCTGTAGGCTCAGATACGCGAACAGGAGGAATCCGCAACTCATCGTTGGGCTGTAATTTATACTCGGGCTTAACCCGTTTTTTGTTAACTCTCACTTCACCTTTGCGTAAAATGCGATAAATAAGGCTTTTAGGCACTCCTTTTAAGAAAGTGCGTAAATAGTTATCTATCCTTTGCCCTTCAAGCTCAGGTTCAATAGTAACAAATTGTACTTTTTGAAATAATAGGTCAGTCATAGGCGCACATTGTAACTGAATTGCTATAGTAGATGTCCAGTATTTTAATGTCTTGCCAGTGTCAGTGCTTTAATGTGATAATAGATTGGTTTTAAAACATGTAATGAATGTTTAAAACAAACAGATGGATTAATCAGTTCTGTATGCAAAAACGACCAATTTGTCGTGCCTCGTTTATCATAAAACGTGACTTGCAAGCCTAATACGGCTAATCAACTGTGAAGTGAGTAACTTTTCACAGGCTTGATTAAACAGAACCCTTACATCAGCGATACAATTAACCTATTGATCGCCATTGATGTAAAGAATACAAAAGAATTGACAAGATATTTGAAGAACGAAGTAGCCAGACAAGCATTCTTTTTTCGAATACAACTAAGTTTTAAATAACGTATCAGTAAGCTAAACACGTAGCCTTGTTTAGCACCTATAAAATATAGGTAAAGTGTTCAAAAAAAACAGTGCATTAAACAATTAATGGTAATAACACTTAGGCGCAAAAAAACTTAACTTTTAGTCTACAGCCGTGAGGTTGCATTGAATAATTGTCACATTACTGCGTAGTTCTTTACTTGTGGTGATCGGTACTTTACCGAGCTAACAAGAATGAAAAGAATGTTAATCAATGCCACTCAGCTAGAAGAATTGCGAGTTGCACTTGTAGATGGTCAAAAACTGTATGATTTGGACATTGAAAGTCCAGGTCACGAACAAAAAAAATCTAATATTTATAAAGGTACTATTACCCGCGTAGAGCCTAGTTTAGAAGCCGCATTTGTCGATTACGGTGCAGATCGTCACGGTTTTCTTCCTCTAAAAGAAATTGCCAGAACTTACTTCCCTCAAGGTTATAGATTTGAAGGTCGCCCGAATATTAAAGAGGTGATTAAAGAAGGCCAAGAAGTCATTATTCAGATTGATAAAGAAGAACGTGGCCAAAAAGGAGCAGCCTTAACCACCTTTATTAGTCTTGCAGGTAGCTACCTAGTATTAATGCCGAACAATCCTCGTGCTGGCGGTGTATCTCGCCGTATTGAAGGCGATGAGCGTACTGAATTAAAAGCAGCATTGAGCGGTTTAGACCTCCCAGACGGCATGGGGTTAATCGTCAGAACTGCAGGCGTTGGCAAAACAACTGAAGAACTTGCATACGACCTAGATTACTTAGTATCAGGTTGGGGCCGTATTAAAGACATGGCTGACTCTCGCCCTGCACCATTCCTTATTCACCAAGAAAGTGATGTTGTGGTGCGTGCTATCCGTGATTACCTAAGACGCGATATTGGCGAAATCCTTATTGATAATGCCGTTGTCCATGAAAGAGCACTAAAACACGTTGAGCAGATGCGTCCAGACTATGCTAATCGTGTGAAACTTTATACAGGTGATGTACCTTTATTCAGCCACTATCAAATCGAAAGTCAAATAGAATCAGCGTTTCAACGTGAAGTAAGGCTTCCTTCAGGTGGCTCAATAGTCATTGATCCTACCGAAGCGTTAATTTCAATTGACATCAACTCTGCCAGAGCTACTAAAGGCAGTGATATCGAAGAAACAGCCTTCAATACCAACCTTGAAGCGGCAGACGAAATTGCACGTCAATTACGTTTGCGTGATGCAGGCGGTTTAGTGGTTATTGACTTTATCGATATGACCCCTGTGCGTCATCAACGTGAAGTTGAAAACCGCATGAAAGACGCCGTTAGAGGTGACAGAGCAAGAGTTCAACTAGGCCGTATTTCACGCTTCGGTTTACTAGAAATGTCTCGTCAACGTTTACGTCCTTCATTAGGCGATTCAGCTAATAATGTGTGTCCAAGATGTAGTGGTCACGGCACGGTTCGTGGCACAGAGTCTTTAGCATTATCAGTGTTGCGTATCATGGAAGAAGAAAGCATTAAAGATAACACAGGGCAAATAGAAGCCCAGTTACCTGTAAATGTTGCTACTTATTTACTAAACGAAAAACGTAATTCAGTTCGTAGTGTTGAAAAACGTCATAGCGTGCAGTTAGTTATTATTCCTAACCCGAATATGGAAACGCCTCAATATAGTGTTGCCCGTAGACGCCCAGATGACGCTGTTCAGGAAATGAGTTATAACTTGCCATTAATTGAACAAGAAGAGAACATTACTGATAAAAATGTTGCTCCTGCGATGGCAAAAGAACAACCTGCGCTGCAAAGCCTGATTGCTCCTGAGCAGAAAAAAGTTTCTCCAGCTGCAACCGCGACTTTAGGTAAATCTGAAAGCTTATTTGATAAAGCTAGCAAATGGATTTCTGGTTTGTTTAAATCAGAGGAAGTAGTCGTTCCTAAAAAGACTACTCATACTCGCAATCAATCATCTAATCCGCGTCAAAATAGAAATGCACGTCCTGATAGAAACAAACGCAATAACAAAAATCACGAGCGTAAAGAGAACTCAGAACAGTCATCTAATCGTAACGAACGTCCTGATAAAAACGACAGAAACGAACGGTCTGATCGCAAACCAAGGAATGATAACCGTAAACCACGTCGTGATGATAAACCTGTAGATGCACCGCAAGTTGCGGCAATGGTCACAAAGACCAGCTCCCCTGCCCCAGCATCTACTGCACCTGCACCTGCCAAGAAAAAAGAACAAGTAGCAGAACGCAGAAAACGCCGCGATACCAGACGTAGTGTCAGAGTTGACGATAATAATGACGAGCAAAATAAAGTAGTAGCCGCTGTTCAAGAAACGAAGGAAGCTATTATTGAGCAACCTGAAACAGTCGTTCAAAATGATGCAGTTCTAGATAATAAAGCACCTGAAGATCAAAAAACGGTTGCTACACCACACGTTGACGTAGAAGCGGTATCTGAAACCTCAGACTCACCAGCTGTAAATGAATCTAATAAAGATGAAGAGTCTGCACCTCGAACTCGTAGTCGTCGTTCGCCAAGGCACATTAGAGCTGCGGGTCAAAAGCGTCGTAAAGAAGGTGACGAGAAAGATGAAGCAGTAAAAACTGAAACAGCTGAAGTCACACAAGACGAGCTACAATTTGATGAACCTGTAGCTGCGCCTAAAGTCGAGAATACACCTGAAGTTGTTGTTACTGAAGAAAAACCAGAACAGGTAGCTATGGAATTAGCATCTGTACCTACAGAAGTTGTTGATACGCCAAAACCAGCTATTCAGCCAGCTGTGGCTCCTAGTTCACAGGAAAGTAAAGCGGCTGTTCCTGAACCTGAAAAAGAAGATGTTTCTAAGCCAATCAATATAGAACCCGCTAAGAAAACGCCTAAAAAAGCTACGTCTTTGAAAGTAACTGCTAAGCCTGTCAAAAAGGAATCAATATCAGCTCCAATGGCTCGACCTGCTTCAATTGATGATACTTTTGTTGATGTTAAAATTGGTTCGCTTAATGACGCTGCTAGACCAGAAGTTAAACGCTCTGGTAAGTCAGCTGTTTATTCAAGCTCATCAAATGCCGCCGCGGCACCAGCGACTCGCCCTGGTTCACAAAGCGAGTAAACTTAATACTCATCAGAGTTTATGAAATGCCGCAATACTTCACTGTGTTGCGGCATTTTTATTCATAGTCTAAGTGCTATTATGAGTTAATTACTGTATCCTCCCGCGACTATTTTTAGCTGTTTAAATTCAAACTATGTTCAGAAGACCTCTGCGACTTAGTCAAACAGTCTAAACCTGACATACTATGCTAATCACCCTATTTGAGAATTATCTATGAGTTTTGCCGACCTAGGCCTTTCACCAAAAATTTTATCCGCTGTTGCCAGTAAAGGGTATACCACTCCTTCACCCATTCAAGCTAAAGCGATACCAGCGGTATTGCAAGGAAGTGATGTAATGGCTGCGGCGCAAACAGGTACCGGTAAAACAGCTGGATTCACTCTTCCCATATTACATTTATTGAGCAAAGGACAATCAGCTAGACCTAACCAAGCCAGAGCACTGATCCTCACACCAACCAGAGAGTTGGCAGCACAAATCGCTGAAAGTGTGCAAACATATGGCAAAGACCTACCGTTAAAGTCAGCTGTGGTATTTGGTGGTGTGGGTATTAATCCACAAATGATTAAATTACGCAAAGGTGTGGATATATTAGTTGCCACACCAGGTCGTCTTCTAGACTTATACAACCAAAATGCAGTGAAGTTTAGTGAGTTAGAAATCCTTGTTATGGACGAAGCCGATCGCATGTTAGACATGGGCTTTATTCATGACATCAAAAAAATCATCAAATTGTTGCCGCAAAAACGTCAAAACTTGATGTTTTCAGCCACATTTTCAGACGATATTCGAAAACTAGCCAAAGGTTTAGTTAATAACCCAGTAGAGATATCCGTATCGCCAGCAAACACAACTGTCGATTTAGTTGAGCAATGGGTGTACCCGGTTGATAAAAGTAAAAAATCTCAACTGCTTACCCACTTAATAAAAGAAAACGATTGGCAACAGGTATTGGTTTTTAGTCGCACTAAACATGGAGCTAACCGAATAGCCAAACAGCTAGAAGCGCATGGTATTAGTTCTGCAGCGATTCACGGCAACAAGAGTCAAGGCGCTCGTACCAAAGCTCTTGCAGACTTTAAGCAAGGTAAAGTGAAAGCCTTGATTGCAACTGATATTGCTGCACGTGGTTTGGATATTGATCAATTGCCACAAGTCGTCAATTTTGATTTACCCAATGTACCTGAAGATTATGTGCATAGAATAGGTCGAACGGGTCGTGCTGGGGCAACAGGTCAAGCCATATCGATGGTGACCCAAGATGAATTCAAGGAATTAGTCGATATAGAAATATTGATTAAACAACTTATTCAGCGAAAAGTCACTCCTGGATTTGAGCCCACTCAGCCATTACCTGAATCAAAGCTTGGTCAAAGACCGATTAAAGCCAAAAAACCAAAGCAAGCGCAATCTGGTCACAGAGATGGACAACGTTCTGGGCGGAATTCCTCTGGTGGTCAGCCGCCCAAAAGCAATCACTCTCGGAATAGAAGCAAAGCTCAGTCTACTGGTAACTCTGGCAATCGCTAATAAATAATGATCCAATAAAAATAATATTTGCAACCTTGAGGTATTATTTGCAATAAGTTTAGTTTAAGTATTTTAAATATTGAGAGTGCAAGTTTTTAGTACCTTCACTCTCAGCAAATAGTGCTTTATATATTTGCTGTCAGTATTCTATCCAGATTATTAGCAAAATTCTGCCTATCACTATGGTTTAACGGCGGTGGCCCGCCCGATTGCTCTCCACTTGCGCGCATGGTGTCCATAAAGTCGCGGATGTTAAGTCTGGCTCGAATATTCTCAGTAGTAAATAGTTCTCCTCTTGAACTTAATACCTGACCTCCCTTTTCAATTACTTCTGCGGCTAAAGGTATATCACTGGTAATCACCAAATCATTGGGTTCAATTTGCCGCACTATTTCGTCGTCAGCCACATCAAACCCAGCGCTAACTTGCATAGAACGAATAAACTTAGACCCCGGTGTGCGAATATATTGATTAGCTACAAATATTGTTTCAATCTTTTTACGCTCTGCAGCACGAAATATAATATCCTTTATCACCACTGGACATGCATCAGCATCTACCCAAATTTTCAAAATTACACTCTCTTTTATTAATACTTAATTTTCTGAAACGGCTTTAGTCGCCTTCAATTTTAATTGTTGAATCTGCCTTTCTGTTAATACACTCAGATATTTATCCGTTATTGTAAACTCAACAGTATGTTTTTGGTACTCAACTAATTGTTCAAACAACGTTTGTTGTAGCTTAAGGCTTGAAGCACTCGTTGCTAGCTCTGACATATTTTCTATAGCCAGCTCTACTTTTAATAATTCAGCCAGTTCAGACAATTCTGACAAAGACATAGATGATGGATTTGCAAGACTGTATTCGGACAACGGCTTATTCGACATTGACTCTGTTGGTATTTGAGGTGTTTGGCTGACTGACATTCTTTTTCTTGCCACTGAAGAAAACTCTTTATCTGCCTGCCCCTGATATTTTTGAGATGAAGCCACTATGGTAATTGATTCAAAAGACTGCTCAAATTCTCTCTGCTCGCTCAATGTTTCTGTTGCACCTATAACGGGAGCTTGCATTACAGGTTCACTCAGGATGCCTGTATCTGTTGCAACAATATTATTAGGATGTTTAAAAAAGTCATTTTGAGTAAGTAACAAAACCCCTAATAGTCCGACAGAAGCCACCAATGAAAGCGGCCATCGCCATGCATTTTGTCTACTACCATTTATATTTTTATACTCAGACTTTTGATGGTTTAGCGTTTGGCTTTTAGTTAATAAACGAGCATTGTTTGAAAGTTGTTGCTGTGCCATAGCCATGATCCTAGAGTCTAGCTGCACACTAGGCACTTCCACTGGCTGTTCGTTGCGATTTTGATAAAGCTCACTGATTTTTTTTTCATGGGCTAATAAATCAAAGTCTGGATCTTTATAGGCACCGCTCATAACATCGCCCTCCCTGTCTTAACCTGTAAACATTGGCGCAAGTTTTCATAGGCATAACGTAAACGACTTTTACTGGCTTCAAAGCTGGTATTAAGAACCATGGCAATGTCTTTAACTGACAGACCGGCCTCTTCTTTTAACAAAAAACTGTCTTTTTGTGCTTGAGGTAATTGAGCAATACATTTCTTTAAAGATTCGGCGACTCTGGAGCTGGTTAATTCACTCTCTGGCTCGTTGTTCAGTTGTATATGTTTAAATGCTTGAGCATCTTCTAAGGCGTCTGTACTAGTAGTGCGCTCCATCACTTTATTCACCACAGACAAATGCCGCACATGATCCACTAACTTGTTGTGGGCTAAGGTATATAACCAGGTAGTAAATTTTGCAGCTGGCTTGTAATGTTTAGCCTGTACTATCACCTTATTCCATATATCCTGGTACAAATCTTCTGCCAGACTAGGCTCAGGAATATGCCGCATAAAATAACGATACAGTCTGCCTTTGTGTCTATTATATAAGGTTTCAAATGCTTGAAGATCTCCAGCGCTATATTGCTGCATCAAGGTGGTGTCTGTTTGTTGTAAATAATCTGCTGACTCATCAATAGTGTGTAATGACTCAGCGTAATTAGGGTTAGGGTTCACAGGTTGTTTCAATGGAAAGTTAACAAAGTAGGTTGAGCCTCAATATTGCTGGCAAAACCCTGAAGATTCAATTCTACTGATTGCTCTGGCTGTCTAAGCATATTGACTTGTAAAGCAGCGCTACTGCGAACCAAGTTAATAAACTCGGATCGATAACCGAACTCATCTTTGCCTTTTGCGCCCTGTGCTAAATCGATAATGTGTTGATAACTCATATCTTGCCAATAATGACTCTGTTTTAATAAATGGGCAAACCCAACAACGCTAGTAACAAACCTAAAGTCATCAGATTGTTGTTTAAAGTCAGTGATTTGATCCACCTTAACAGCTTGAGATATTAATAGGCTCTTTTCACTATTAACAGGCTTATAACGCAGTTTAACCAAAGCTAACTCATCAGTAAATTGAACATTCGGTTTCTTAGCAATATTCTTATTTTGAGCCTGTTGATAACGTAAGGGGTCAAGATAATGATTGTTAGAGGTATTTAATGTTAGCTCATACAAAGCAGTAACCGTATGACCTGCGCCAATATCACCCGCATCCACCTTGTCATTGTTAAAATCTTCACGCTTTAATGCACGATTTTCGTAACCTAACAAACGGTATTCGGCTACCAAATCAGGATTAAATTCCACTTGGATTTTAACATCCTTAGCAATGGTTATAAGTGTGGCGTTCATCTCATCTACTAATACCTTTCGTGCTTCATGAATAGTATCAATATAGACATAGTTACCATTACCTGCATCGGCTAATTGCTCCATTAGGTGGTCATTGTAATTACCTTGCCCAAAACCCAAAGTAGTCAAGGCTATACCTTTGAGCCGTTTGAGTTTGATCAACTCGACTAATCGTTCATGACTGGTTAAACCTACGTTAAAATCACCGTCTGTAGCTAAAATTACTCGGTTAACTCCACCCTTGATAAAAGCTTGTTCTGCCATACTATAAGCTAGTTCAATACCCGCTTGACCATTGGTTGGGCCCCCTGCCGACAAACTTTTCAGTGCTTGTTTTATTTTAGCTTTTTGGTCTCCTTGTGTAGTCTGTAATACTACGCCAGATGCGCCTGCATACACTACAATAGCCACACTATCTTGCTCGCTCAACTGCCCCGTCAACAACGCAAGTGAGCGGGTTAATAATGGTAATTTTGTTGGCTGATTCATTGAGCCCGATACATCCAACAAAAACACCAGATTTCGGCCCGAAATATGATGAGTATCGGGACTAAAGCCTTTTAGGCCAATACGCATGATGTGCCGTTGTTCTGCCCAGGGCGATGTCGCTATAGCGGTATCAATACTAAAAGGTGTATCAGTACCACTTTCATTTTGTGGTGCATAGTCGTAATCAAAATAATTAATAAACTCTTCTATTCTTATGGCATCTACGGGTGGCTGTAAACCCTGATTAATCATTCTACGTATATTTGTATAACTTCCTGTATCGACATCGATTGAGAAGGTTGAAACAGGATCATGCAACACCGACTTGATCCCATTTTCAGTATAGTGATGATAATTTTCGGTATTCACCATGGGGGCTTCATCACGCCTGAAAGGCTGCGGCTGAGAATGATAAGCAGCACGCTTATTCAAGTTTTGAAGGTCAGCTTTAGACTCATCAATCAAATCGACCTCTAGCGGTCGACTAACCGACATCTCTGACTTAGTTCGTTTTATCGATTGCTGTGTTGTCTTATTTTCATTTGTACCTGAACTGCATGCCACTGTGAGTGCGAGCAAGGCTGTACAAACCAAATACATGTTGCAGACGAAAATTTTATTGTTCTGTTTTTTGAGGTTTTTCATAAGGTCATTCTCTTGTTAACGCATTAAATGCTGTTTGTATGCCCTACAAACGGCTCAGTTAATCAAAAGGGTTATTTATTTTGTAGATATGAAGTTAAGCATTTAAACCAACAAATGGTGAATATCACTAAAGGTTGATATTACAAACTCGCTTGCAATTCCCTTAATTCTACTATCTGACTGTTTTATATGAACTTTATTGAATTGGCATAGTCGATGCAAACTATCAAGCAACGAGATCTGACTATTAATTCAGATACACATACTCACGATTAACATGTTTTTCAGGGATCCAAAATGAAATCAATCATAAATGTAAAGAATAGCCGTAGATTATTGACGATATTGCCTATTCTTCTATCTGTTAGTCTTCTTAGTAGTTGTGGCGAAGCCGATGCATTAGACAAGGACACCAAAAAAGAACTAGTTATATCTGTCCCTGTAGAAGTAGCCCCATTAACCATAGGTCATATCTCTTCAAATTACGCTACAACTGCTGTGTTAGAGGCTAAGGAAGAAGCATTTGTAGTACCAAGGGCGTCTGGAATCATTGAACATATCTATGTAGAAGAAGGTGACTATGTTGAAAAAGGCCAAATATTAGCGCAAATAGAACCACGCCGTTACCACTTGAACCTAGACCGAGCAAAAGCAGATTTAGTTGGCGTTGAAAAAGAACTAGCAAAGATCAATAAGGTTTACGATAAGAAGTTAGTCAGTGACGATACATATGACAAACTGACCGCTCAATATGAATCTGCTAAAGCCACCCGATCTCTTGCTGAACTGGATTTAAAAGAAGCCACAATAGTAGCTCCTATATCCGGTTATATTGCAGAACGAAATGCCAAAGTGGGAAATCTTAGTGAGTCTTTTCAGCGTGAAAGAATGTTCCATATTGTTCAACAAAAAGAATTATATGGAATAGTCTATTTGCCTGAAAAAGAACTCTCTAAAGTGCATAAAGAGCAGCAAGCCTCTTTAGACTTAACCGCATTCGATGGTGCTGATATTATTGCCTTTGTGGAACGTATTAGCCCAGTGATTGATTCAAAAACGGGGACGTTTAAAGTCACATTACGTGTACCTAACCCTGATAACTTACTTATGTCAGGCATGTTTGCCCAAGTTAAATTAAATTACGACACCAAACAAAACGTGGTACTGCTTCCACGCAAGGCGCTGCTTGCCATAGACGACAGTGTGAATGTGTTTGTGGTTAAAGATGGCATCGCAAGTAAACAAGCCGTCACCTTGGGTTATCAAGAAGGTGAGGTAGTAGAAATATTAAGTGGTTTATCAGGATCAGAAAACGTGGTTATCACTGGGCATCAAAATCTCAGAGACCAATCCCCTGTAGAAGTGGTCAATGATGACGTTAACCACATCGAGCCTCTAGAACTAGCCCAGAAAACCACCAGTCAGTTAGCTAACGGTTAGGGGCGGGCTATGAACATTGTTGATATAGCGGTCAAAAGACCCGTCACAGTATGGATGTTTACCTTCGCGATAATTTTATTTGGCATGGTTTCACTATCCCGCTTAGCGTTAAACCTGTTACCAGAATTGTCCTACCCGACCCTGACTATCCGCACTGATTATATTGGCGCAGCGCCAGGCGAAATCGAACAACTGGTATCCAAACCTATAGAAGAAACCATCGGTGTGGTTAAAGGAGTGCGCACTGTGACATCAACGTCTAAAGCCGGTCAATCTGATGTGTTACTCGAGTTTGATTGGGGCACAGATATGGACTTAGCCAGCTTGGAAGTACGTGAAAAACTAGACACGTTACAATTACCTTTAGATATCAAAAAGCCATTATTATTGCGTTTTAATCCTAGCTTAGACCCAGTTATGCGTTTTGGCCTAGGAAGCGCATCAATCGAAACAGGCTTAACGGTCGAAACACTCACCAAGCCTTCAACATTAGCAGAGCCCACCCAAGTACAAGACAGTCAGCAAGTGGTATTAACCAGTCAAGGCATTAAAGCGCTACGTATCTACGCTGAAGAACAAATCAAACGGCAACTCGAATCAGTAGTGGGTGTAGCATCGGTCAAAGTGAGTGGTGGTTTAGAAAATGAAATTCAGGTACTGGTTGACCAACAAAAAACCAGTCAACTGAACATTACCGTTAATGAAATCATTAAACGTTTAAAAGACGAAAACATAAATTCATCTGGTGGCCGAGTAAAAGATGGCTCACAAGAATATTTAGTACGTACTTTAAATCAATTTCAAACATTAGACGATATACGCAACCTATTTATTGTTAATCGGGAAGGCAAAAATATTCGTTTAGGCGACATTGCCACAGTGCAAGATGCTCACAAAGAGCCAACCTCTATAAATCGTTTTAATGGATTTGAAGGAGTGGAAATTGCCATTTATAAAGAAGGTGATGCGAACACGGTGCAAGTAGCTGAAAATATACAGTTTCGTATTGCCCAGTTACAAGATGATATACCTAGTCAATATCAATTGCAGCTGGTATACGACCAATCTAAGTTTATCTCCAGTGCTATTGATGAGGTAAAGTCAGCCGCTATTATCGGTGGTTTGTTGGCTATGTTGGTGTTGTATTTGTTTCTCAAAAACATTTGGCCGACGTTGATCATATCTATCTCTATTCCTATCTCTATTATCGCGACTTTTAACCTTATGTATGGCAATGGTATTAGTCTTAACATCATGAGTTTGGGGGGTATTGCGCTGGCCATTGGCCTACTAGTAGATAACAGCATAGTGGTGTTAGAAAACATTGCTCGGCATAAAACTAAAACCAAAAATTTTAAACAAGCTGCAATTATAGGCACCAAAGAAGTATCGATGGCCATCATCGCATCAACATTAACCACCATGGCAGTATTTTTCCCCTTAGTTTTTGTTGAGGGCATAGCCGGGCAACTGTTCAGTGATCAAGCATTAACCGTTACCTTTGCCTTGGCGGCATCGTTAATTGTGGCACTCACATTGATACCTATGTTGGCATCACGAGAAAAATCAACTGATACAGAGAATAATGAGTACACCTTAGATCTTGGTGAAAGCCTCGAAAAAACCAGTCCAACATCAAAACTAGGCTGGTTATTTCATTACTTGTCATTGCCTCTTTATTGGGTAGTGCAACTTGTTTTCCATTTTATTCCTTTTCTGATTACATCTTTAATTATTTTGTTGTTCAGAGTGTTAAGCAAAGTGTTGGGAACGTTATTCCGTCCGCTATTATGGATATTTGATAAAAGCTTTGTGCAAATCGAAAATACTTATTTAGCTGCGCTTAAACATGCATTAGATGCTCGCCTGTTGGTGTTAACTGCCGTTATAAGCGTTTCTTTGGCATCGGTGTTGTTATTACCTAAGCTTGGTATGGAGTTGATACCTGATATGTCCCAAGGTGAGTTTTTTGTAGAAATAAATTTACCCACAGGCTCTCAATTAAAAAATACCGATCGAGTGATTGCTGACTTAGCTAACTTTACTGCTGACCTTGAAGGTGTAGATCGCACTTATGCTTTAGCAGGAACGGGAAGTTTAATGAATGTATCATCCAGTCAAGGCGGTGAATATTGGGGCAAGCTAAATGTGGTAATGCAAACGACTAGTTCTACTCAGACAAATCAGCGAGTAATGCATGAAATGCGCAGTTATTTATCAAAACAAGCAGGCGTTCAGAGTAAGTTTGGTAAACCTGCATTGTTTACCTTTGCGACACCTTTGGCAGTGCAGATCATAGGTTATGATCTGCAAAACCTGGCTAAGTATAGTCAGAGAATGGAGACTATTATGCAAGGCGACAAACGATTCGCCGATGTAAAATCCTCATTACAATCAGGGAATCCAGAGCTTAAAATTAAATTCGACCATGGAAAACTGGCTCAACTCGGTATTAATGCACCCGATGTAGCTAAACTGCTTTCGGTACAGATTGGTGGCGAAGTGGCGACCAAATACAGTATTGAAGACAGAAAAGTCGATATTTTAGTCAGAACCATTGAAAAACAACGTGATTCCATTGCTGATATTGGGCAAATAATTGTGAATCCTGGTGCAAGCCCTGCGATCCCTTTGGCAGCCGTGGCAGATATTAGTATGTCAATTGGTCCGAGTGAAATAACGCGAATAGGTCAAGAGCGAGTTGCAGTTATCTCAGCTAATTTAAATTATGGTGATTTAAATGAAGCAGTATTAGCGGTGCAACAACATATAGATACCTTAAAATTGCCGTTAAACATGCAAGCTAAAGTAGCCGGACAGAGTGAAGAAATGGAAAACAGTTTCCAATCTTTACAATTTGCTTTAGCACTGGCTATATTTTTAGTCTATCTGGTCATGGCCTCTCAATTTGAGTCATTGTTGCACCCACTACTGATTTTATTGACCGTGCCTTTAGCTTGTGCAGGCTCTATCTATGGATTGTACCTATCAGGCACCAATATTAGTGTTGTGGTATTTATCGGGCTAATTATGTTAGCAGGTATCGTAGTTAATAACGCCATAGTACTAATCGACCGAATTAACCAACTGCGTGTATCAGGGCTACAAAAAACTGCGGCTATCATCGAGGCCGCTCAAAGTCGGCTCCGACCAATTTTAATGACCACTTTGACGACTTCATTAGGTTTATTACCTATGGCAATTGGCTTAGGAGATGGAGCTGAAATTCGCACACCTATGGCTGTTACCGTAATTTATGGATTACTCTTCGCCACCCTTCTAACCTTATTTTTTATCCCCGTTATCTACAGCTTATTTGACCGTAAAAAATTTGAACGAAAAGAGATCGCCCCACAATCTGAGGAATTACCAATAAGCACAAGTAAAGGGGAGACAACTTATGGATAAGTTTGAAAGTGTAGGTTCAACATTAGCGGATTTTGCGATACGTCGCCCTGTTACTATTATGATGTTGTTTTTATCTATGTTGGTATTTGGGATTATATCCAGTCAGCTATTGCCACTGGAAAAATTTCCCAGCATTGATATCCCTGAAATCGCAATTCGTATTCCTTACAATGATGCCACGCCGGTGGAAGTGGAAAAAATGATCACACGGCCGGTAGAAGAAGCATTAGCCACCATGTCTGGCATCAAACGTTTGCGTTCTCGTTCATCTGAAGACGGTGCTGAAATTCAATTACAATTTGCATGGGATGAAAACCTCAAAGCAAAAGGCATTGAAGCCAGAGAAAAAATAGATGCCATACGTGCAGAACTTCCTACTGATGTCGAACGTGTTTTAGTATACCAATTTAACACTAACGACATGCCTATTTTTTCGTTGCGGGTATCTAGTGAACGTGACTTGTCTAGTGCCTACGATTTACTTGACAGAAACTTAAAACGCCCACTCGAAAGAGTCGCGGGGGTGTCTAAAGTCGAACTTTACGGGGTTACAAAAAAACAAATATCTATACGTCTAGATCAACAGCTAATGGCATCACTGCAAGTAGATACCAATGAATTAGCCAATTCTTTAAGTAATGCTAACTTTTCCCTAACCGCTGGGAGTTTTATTGACTCAGATATTCAACAAAAGATCACGGTCAATCCCCAAGGTGAATTTACTAGCTTGCAGGAAATTCGTGACTTAATGGTTAAAAAGGGTGTGCGCCTTAGTGATATTGCCTTGGTTAAATACGAAAAACCCAAACGCATTGAAGGTCGGCATTTGGACCAGTCCTATGCAGTAGGATTTAACATTTTTCGAGAGTCGACCAGTAACATGGTTGAGGTCTCCAGTGAAGTTTTAAAGGTTATTGATGATGCCAGTTCAAATCCAGCGTTTAATGGTATTCACTTATTTATTATGCAAAATGAAGCAGAAAGCGTCACCAAATCCCTTTCTGATTTACTCACGGCCGGCATGATTGGAGCATTGTTATCGTTACTAGTGCTTTACGCCTTTTTACGTAATGTGACCAGTACTTTACTGGTGGTGTTATCAGTACCTTTTAGTATTTGTATTACCTTAGGTTGCATGTATATGATGGGTTATACCATCAACATTTTATCTATGATGGGCCTGATGTTAGCAGTAGGCATGTTGGTTGATAATGCGGTGGTGGTCACTGAAAGTATCACGCAGGAAAAAGCCATAAACCCTGATGTAGTTGCCGCCACAAAAGCCGGGGTGGCCAAAGTAAGCTTAGCCGTCATTGCAGGAACTATCACGACTGCAATTGTGTTTTTACCTAATATTGTCGGTGCCAAGGTTAACATCACTATATTTTTAGAGCATGTTGCCATTGCAATATGTATCTCATTATTTGCGTCATTACTCATATCTCAAACTCTTATCCCTCTACTGTCCACGAAAATTAAAACGAAGGTATCTAAAAGCGAACACCACACCCAACCAAAACCAGCTGGAAAAATAGCGTTGTGGTATAAAAACATTCTTATTTGGTCACTTAAAAATCAAGGTAAGACCAGCTTAATTGCTATTTTGATCCTTGCGAGTACAGCACTACCAATGCAGCACGTCACCAGTGATGATGATAACGACAACGACCAAAATCGCGTATGGATGAACTACGATATTCAGGGCAGTTTTAGCTTGGAAGAAGTGGAAAAAACCGTTAGCAAAATGGAGAAGTATCTATATGCCAATCAACAGAAATTTCACATCAAACAGGTTTATACCTATTATACCGCTGGTTTTGCCGTATCGGGCATTACCTTAATAGATGATCTGCCCGTGTCACAGTCAGAAGTGAAAAAACAAATCACTGAAACCCTGCCTAAGTTTGTCAGGGCAAAACCTTCGTTTCAATGGGAACAAGGAAATGGTGGTGGCATTGAAATGACTATAATAGGCGATTCATCCGAAAGACTGGAGCAAATCGCTGAGCAAATAGTTCCAATATTGGCGAATGTAAAAGGGTTGTCACAAGTCAAAACGGATACAAGCCGACAAAAACAGGAATTACAGATTGTTATAGACAGGCAAAAGGCATTTCGTTTTGGGTTAAATAGTAATGATATTTCTCGTGTTGTCTCTACCGCACTGCGCGGTGCTAATCTGCGCACTTTTCGCTATGGCGACAGCGGTGAAGTAGGTATTCGTTTGATGTACGACCAAGCTTTACAAAATTCAGTAGACGCTTTAAAAAACTTAACTATCACTCGCAGTTCAGGTCAAAATGTCACATTGGATATGATGGCTAAACTAACAGTCAAACCAAGACTCTCAGAAATTAACCGTAGCTATCGTCAAACATCCATTACCATTGGCGGCAATTTACAAGACGGTTTTACCTTAGAAGATGCTCAAAAAAGTATTCAAGGCGTGATGCAGCACATCAAATTACCCACAGGCTACGATTGGACATTTGATGGCAGCATTAAACGCCAAAATCAAAACGAAGATGCGATGCAAACCAATATGTTATTGGCCTTAATTATGATTTATATTGTGATGGCAGCATTATTCGAATCATTACTTTTACCTACAGCAGTCATCACCTCATTATTGTTTTCAATGACAGGCGTATTTTGGGCCTTGTTTGCAGCAGGTTTGCCGATGTCAATTATGAGTATGATTGGTATGTTAATACTCATGGGAATAGTGGTGAACAATGGCATCGTGCTGGTGGATAGAATAAATCAGCTAATCAATGAGGGCTTTGCGGTGCAACAAGCAATCATTGAAGCATGTTTAACACGCGTTAAGCCAATACTGATGACTGTATCCACTACTGTATTAGGCTTAGTGCCATTGGCAATAGGTAGTACGAGAATTGGAGGCGATGGTCCACCCTATTCACCCATGGCAATTTCGATTATTGGGGGGTTGATGTTTTCTACATTAACCAGTTTAGTATTAGTGCCATTAGCCTACTTGTTGCTGCTTAAGCTGAGGTCAAAAACACTAGAAATGATCAGTAACAGCAAACGAATGATCGCTCGAGTCATCAGTATTTAACTAGCCGGAGAAAATCATTAATAATTTAAGCAGATGGATTATATTACCGCTACTAGCCATAACCGCTATATTCTTTATAGCATTGGCAACTCTTCAACTTTAATTGTGTTCTTATTGCTTGGTTTTATATTTAAGTTAGCTTTCTGGTTAAAGGCTTCCCCAAGAAAAAGCCCCATCCTAAAACCAGAAGTAACGGATGAGCTTTACTTTTCTAACACCTCAGACAACAGGTTAATAGCCTGTTGTTCTGCATCATCTAATTCACCATCCGCAATAGCGACTTCCCTGACTAATTTCATGGCTTGTTGCTTCATATCAGTATCAATCAACAAATTGGCCCTGTGAGTTAGATAATCCTCAGTGCTGTTAGTTTTAATAGCGGCGTAACATTTGATTAGAGTGTTGCTGTAATACTCTTCTTTAGTTACCTCTGCGCTCCATTTGATGGTATCTAGCCAGTCGCGCATAAATTCAGTTTCATGTTCAGTAATGACTCCATCGGCAACAGTTAAAAATAATACTAAATCGAACAATGCTTCACGTTGCTGTTGATCTTGGCAACGCCCCATATCTATCGATTGTATAAACGAATCAAATTTCATCTGTCACTCCTTAAAAATAAAATGCCTAATCATCTAAAGTTAGAACTTAATTGAAGCTTTGTACACAAGCTAAATTGAGAATTAACCTGCATTGGTTTAGGCTATCGCAAATTTTTATTCTGCGTAACTATTAGTTGGACTCAATATGATAAAAAATGACCCAAATCCTGAATATTTAGCGGCAAGTAATCGATATGAAAACATGTCCTATCGCAGATGCGGAAAAAGTGGCCTTAAATTACCCGCTTTATCGTTAGGATTATGGCAGAATTTTGGTGCCGTAGACTCTCCTCAGATTGCTCAAAATATGTTGCATCGTGCATTTGATTTAGGTATTAATCATTTTGACTTAGCCAATAATTATGGCCCCCCGTTTGGTTCTGCCGAATCTACTTTTGGTCGGGTTATGGCAAAAAGTTTTAAACCATATAGAGATGAAATGCTCATTTCTAGTAAAGCGGGTTACGATATGTGGGCTGGACCTTATGGTATTGGTGGTTCAAGAAAATATTTAATCGCTAGCTGCGACCAAAGTTTAAAACGCACCGGGCTAGATTATTTTGATGTGTTTTATTCACACTGTTATGACCCTAACACTCCTCTTGAAGAAACCATGCAAGCATTAGATTATATTGTTCGTTCAGGACGCGCTTTGTATGCAGGTGTTTCAAGCTATTCGCCGGTTCATACCAAACAAGCCATTCGTATATTACAAGATTTAGGCACCCCAATGCTGATTCATCAGCCAAGTTACAATATGTTCGATAGATGGATAGAAGACGGATTGACAGACGTTTTGTTGGAGGAAGGGGTTGGCTCGATTGTATTCTCTCCATTGGCTCAAGGTTTTTTAACTAATAAGTATCTTAAAGGTGTTCCAAAGGATTCACGGGCATCACGCAGCGAACAGATTTATTTGACCGAGGACAATATCAGTCAAGAAAAAGTTGCCAAAGTGATCCAACTCAATGCGCTAGCTGAACAAAGAGGACAATCACTTGCACAAATGGCGGTCGCTTGGGTACTTAACAATCAAGCGGTAACAAGTGCCATTATTGGTGCCAGTAAAGTTAGTCAAATTGAAGACTGTGTGGCTGCCTTAAATAACTTAGAATTTAATCAACAAGAGTTAATTCACATCGATAATATTTTAGGAAAGTAAATTGCCAATACGCTTAGATATTATTAATCCCAAAACCCGTTCATTATTAGGACAGTAAATTGTCAATTCACTTAGGTATTATCAATCCAAAAAGTCCACAAAATATGGGTAGTATTCTTCGGGCCGCTGGTTGTTATCAAGCACAAAGCATCCGCTATACAGGTGAACGTTATGCAAGAGCTAAAGCTTTCAGCACTGACACAAAAAATGCTCATCTCAATATAATGGTGACACAAGTACCAGCAATTATTGACCCCATAAATGACAAGAACCTAACCAAAGTTGCGATAGAACTGGTTGAAGGGGCCACACCTTTGCCTCTATTTGTACATCCAGAAGATGCTTTATATATTTTTGGTCCGGAAGACGGCTCTATCGAACAAGATGTTGTCGACCAATGTGACTATGTTGTTTATATTCCAACTGTTGGCTGTATGAATTTGGCGGCAACAGTCAATGTATTACTTTACGATCGCTTAGCAAAAATGACAGTGATGCCCAGTGATGACCACATAATCAAAACCAGTCGAGATACAAACAACCGAACTAAAGTGGGTTTGGTGAACAAATGAGACTCAAGTTAATATAATGTTAACTTTTTTTTGTTGTCACTTAAACATTTCCTTTGTCATCTACCGCTAACCGTGTAAATATTAAATTAATATCAACTCGTACATACTGTATTTAAATCACACAATAATATAGAAGGAAAATCTAATGAGTGATGATAGTCGCATCCCACGTAATTCAGAAAACGACCATACAAGTGAAATGGCCGAAGTCCGTAGAGAATTTATCAAACAAAAAACGGGTGCAGATCTGGTTCATACAGGCCAGTTTAGTATCGACCCCGCTGTACTTCCCGGTAATATCGAAAACTTTATTGGCGTAGTACAAATGCCCGTTGGTGTAGCTGGTCCAATGTTGGTCAACGGTGAACATGCTAAAGGTGAGTTCTATGTGCCTCTAGCGACTACTGAAGGTACATTGGTTGCAAGCTATAGCCGAGGTATGCGCGTAATCAACGAATGTGGTGGAGTGAAAACCACTGTTGTTGAAGGTTTTATGCAACGTGCTCCGGCGTTTCTGTTTAAAGATGCACGTGAAGCCAGAGATTTTGGTCATTGGATAGATGAAAATTTTGACAATATTAAAGCAACTGCTGAAACCACAACAAGTGTAGGTAAGCTTGAACATATTCAACAATGGTCTGTGTCTAAGACTAAATACCTACGTTTTAACTACACCACAGGTGATGCTGCTGGTCAAAACATGGTAGGTAAGGCAACGTTAATAGCTTGTGAATGGATCAAAGCAAATTCGCCAATCCCTTGTATGTATATGTTATCCGGTAACATGGATACAGATAAAAAGCACTCACACCTCAATATGCTGCACTCAAGAGGCAAGCGCGTTATTGCTGAAATAGTCCTTAAAAAAGAGGTGTTAGCACGCGTAATGAAGGTGGACACCAAAATGCTTGCCGGTGCATCAGTATTAGCCAATACTGGCGCTCAAATGGCCGGTGCAGCATATAACGGTCCACATTCCGCAAATGGTATAGCGTCTTTGTATATTGCGACAGGTCAAGATGAAGCAAATGTTGTGGAATCTCATGCAGGCATGTTGTCACACGAGCTATTAGATAACGGCGATCTGTATATGTCAGTCACATTACCATCGCTTATCGTGGCAACCTTCGGAGGCGGAACAGGATTACCCACACAAAATGAATGTCTACAAATGTTAGGTTGTGTAGGTAAAGGTAAAGCCGAGAAGTTTGCAGAAATTGTTGCGGGAACAGTGCTTGCTGGTGATATTTCTTTGGGTTGTGCAGTTATTGCAGGCCATTGGGTTAGTAGTCATGACCAGATGGGTAGAAATAGATAATTTAATTTACATTAATTTTTAAGAGTGAAAGCCCAGTTAATACTGGGCTTTATTTTTTATAAAGACCTAGACTAAATAAATAGAAAATCAACAAATCAAAAAATAAAAAAAGAATAAAATGGCTTGTCCTCCTACATCACTTAAAACAGCTTAAATAAATTTAATAATATAAATCATGCAAGACTTAATCAGCACTATTAAAAATACAATAAACAAAGACAATAACTTGCCGTTCTCAGTGTATTCCTCGGTTCACGAACAAAAGTTACTAAATGTTCCTATTGCTAAGCCTCTGTTGATAGTGGTGTTGAAAGGCCACAAAGAGTTAGGTATAAATAATGAAACAATCTGTCCATCAGAAAGTTTTGTGTTTTTATCAGATAACTCAGCAATTAATATGCGTAATATCCCTAAAGATAACGCATATTTTGCTTTGTTAATTGAATTTGATTATGAAGACTTCGGGGGAATTCCATATAGTTCAAACCATTCCAACAAGACCTTAAATTCAGACTATTTTATTGGCGAGGTTACATCGACGCTTAAAAACTGTTTGCAGCAGTTTGTCGAAAGTACTCGCTGGGCGCCTGAAACACTTTGGACATTAAGAAAAAAAGAACTTCTGATGTTGTTATATTATCTTGGTTACCAAAACCTTGTTTCGATGATGGGCAAACCTAAAGTAAGTCATCATGTACATGAGTTATGTCAGGAAAGCGAGTTTGATAAATTGACCAATGAATACATTTGCCAACAATTAGCCATGAGTGAATCGACCCTGCGACGAAAACTTAAGTTGGAGGGCACTAATATTCAGGCAATCAAGGATAGAGCCAAATTAGGTTTAGGATTACATCTTTTACAAACTACCATGTCTCCTATAGGGATCATTGCGGATAAGTGTGGTTATCACTCCCAATCACGTTTCACTGATAGGTTCAAAAGCCATTTTGGTCTTACACCTTCTGAGCTGAGAAAAACAAAAATGACGGATAAAGGCGATAACTTGACCGTTTAGGTTCTAACCATCCAATGGCCTGATAGATAAAATAGATACTCGATTCACTAATACCAGTTCTACTAATAATGAGTGTCTAATATGAAAACTATAACTAAATTCTTTTGTGCGTTATCCCTTATTTCTGCATTACCTAGCCTCGCAAGCACCTTAACGTTATCTAGCAACGATATTGCCCAAGGAGAGTTTATGGATAAAAAACATGAATTTAACGGCTTTGGTTGTAGTGGAGAAGATATGTCGCCACAGCTCACATGGTCAAATGCCCCAAAGGGCACAAAAAGTTTCGCGATCACCGCATATGATCCCGATGCGCCAACAGGCAGCGGCTGGTGGCATTGGCAGCTAGTGAATATTCCTGTTACGGTTATGAAGTTGCCTACCAACGCAGGGAGTGTAGAAAATAGCTTAGCTCCGGTTGGTAGTTTACATATTCAAAATGATTATGGCGTAGCTGGCTTTGGTGGCGCTTGTCCACCAGTGGGTCACGGTGTGCATCATTATCGCTTTACTATACATGCACTATCAGTTGAAAAGTTAAACCTACCTGAAGATGCCTCTGGTGCACTGGCTAGTTATATGATCAATGCCAATACCCTAGGGTCAAGCACAATTGAATCCCTATACCTAAGAGAATAACTCTTTGAAAGTATTGGGATAAAATTAAGCTTGCAACTAATTTCAATTGACTTTGCTTACTGCACAAGCAAAGTCAATTAGCTTTAATTGTCACTGGCACACCATTTAAAACGGCATTGCCAGATAACTCATCTAGCACCATTTCATCGGTTAAATCATTCACACTCACACCCGCATGTTGCTCAGCGGTTTTCCACTGACTCCCTTTTTTATTGTGTCCCCAACCATGGGGTATTGAAATCACCCCAGGCATGATTTTATCGGTTATTTCTGCATGCAAAGATACTTGCCCTACCCTAGAAGTGACAGTGATCATCTGTTGGTCTTGTATATTATGTTTACCTGCATCATCAGGATGAATTTGGGCCGTACACCTCGACCAACCGTTATTCGTTCCTTTCACCATACGTTGGCTGTTATGTAACCAAGAGTTATTAGTTTTGAGATGCCGACGACCAATCAGTTGTAAACTACCATCATTTGCTTCTTCAGAAGCAAAGAAGTGTTTGTCTAGGCGGGTTAAATCAGCCATAAAGTACTCAAAGCTTAAGTTGATTTTTTTATCATTATGAAAAATAGCTTCGGGTAAATCAGGTTGCAGCGGGCCAAGATCAATTCCATGAGGTTTTTTCAATAATAAATCAATACTCAGCACTTCGTCCTCATGACGATAACGACCACTTTTTAATAAGTCATCCACTACCCCTTTAGGTTCTTTTTGCCAAAGTGTTTGATACTTATCTGTGGGTAAACCATTTAACTTATCCAAGCGCTCAGCTAATCCAAGGTATATTTGCCAATCGGTTTTGCTGGTTTCAGAAGGAGGAAAAATAGCGGGTGAAAATTTAGTGCTATTTCTTACCGCAAAATTATGGAAAACGATATCGTAGTGATCGCGCTCTAAGGCCGTTACTGGAGGTAAAATAATGTCAGCATGGCGTGAGGTTTCAGTAATATAGAAATCCACTGCCACAACAAAGTCTAAATTCTCAAAGGCTTTATCTAATTGCTGGCCATTAGGTGTGGTCAAAATGGGGTTACCCGCTCCTATCACCATGGCTTTAATTTGCCCTTCACCTTCGGTGAGCATTTCTTCGGCTAAAGCCGATACCGGAAATTCACCCGCAAATGCAGGCAAATTACGCACTCTCGTATGGAAATTTGCAATGGACCCTCGACCAGAATGAGGTAAAAAATCGGCAGCGGGCTGAGTAAACATCATGCCGCCTTGCCGGTCTAAATTACCTGTAAGCATGTTGAACAACATAATCAAATATTGAGTAAGAGTACCAAAGGCTTGCACACTGGCTCCCATTCGCCCGTAACACACCGCTGGCCCTGCAGTGCAGAATGATTCAACCAACCCAATAATCTGAGATTCGCTCATGCCAATAAATTTAGCCACTCGTTTGGCAGGATAGTCCTCCACGTATTTTTCAACGGTTAATAAATCAGGAGCAAAATCCAGTAATACATCAGCTGAAACAAGGTTTTTCTGAAACAAAGTATGCAGCATCCCAAGCATCAGCAGAGCGTCTGTGCCCGGTTTTATAAAGTGATGTTCGCTACTCATGTCAGCAGTTTCGGACTTTTTAGGGTCAATTACTACTACTTTGCCGCCACGGGCTTGAATAGCTTTTAATCTGCGTTTGATATGTGGCACCGTCATTATGCTGCCATTCGAAGCCAACGGATTGCCCCCTATAATCATAAAATGTTGGGTATGATCAATATCCGGAATGGGAATTTGTGACTGATGACCAAATAGCTGGCGACTCACAATATGGTGCGGCAGTTGATCAACAGAGGTGGCTGAATAGCGATTATGGGATTTCAGAGCTCGGTAGAAATAAGGCCCAAATAAAATGGATCCCATGTTATGGGCATTAGGGTTGCCAAGATAGGTAGCAACAGATTCAGATCCGTGTTTTTGTTGTACATCAAACAAACTACTTGCCACTTTATCTAAGGCATAATCCCAAGATACTTGTTTCCACCCTGTTCCATCAGCTGATTTTTCAATAGGTGTCCGAATACGTTCAGGATCCTCATACAAATCTTTTAATGCCATTGCTTTAGGGCAAACGTGCCCCTCACTGAAGGGATTTAATTTATCACCTACAATTGACAATATGTTTCTGTCTTGGGTGGTTACCTCTATGCCACACATGGCTTCACATAAGGTACAAGTTGAATAATGTTTTTGTTTTTCAGTCAGCATAATGGATGTCACAAAATTGTTAATGACTGAAATTTAGCGATTAACGCTGTTATACACAAGCATCATTGTTAGTTATACCCATACCACCTCAAGATGCGCATATTGAAGTGGTATGGGCATATGTTTTCGAGTACTTAAGTTTGTGCACTAGACACAATCGTATAACTATTTTACCCTGTATAAAAAGTTCAGTAGCTGGTTATTACTTTAGTCATATCACTTCCAAGGAACCTAGTTGAAAATAACTGACACCAGTGCTCAAGACACTGTTATTGCCCCTAAAAAATCAGCAAAGAACTATATGCTAGTCGGATTGTTATTTTTAGCTCTATGCATTGCACTAACTATGCTTTATCCCTATTTTTCCCGTTGGTCTAACTCTTCGATGTCAGTATCGATTGAGCGTATTCGTATTGGCACAGTTAAGCGAGGTGATTTTGTTCGAGACTTGTCTATTCAAGGGCGAGTTGTGGCAGCCATCAGCCCTAAGTTGTATAGCCCAGCACAAGGCACTATCACGTTTTTAGTCGATGCTGGGGACTCAGTGATACAAAATCAAATACTGGCCACAATCGATAGCCCAGCGTTATCCAATCAACTCAAACAAGAACAGTCCACCTTACAACGATTGCAGTTTGAGCTAGACAGACAAAGGATCCAAAGTAAAAAGCAAGTCTTAGAAAATCAAAAATCCTCAGACTTGGCTAACGTATCGTTAACTGCAGCAGATAGAGAAAAACGCAGAGCTGATCAAGCCTATCAAAGTCATTCCATTAGCCAGATTGATTTTGAAAAAGCCCAAGACGACTTAGAAAACGCCAAGTTAGTTTATAAACATTCAGTGAATGATGCCAAATTGAATATCGAAAGTCTCGAGTTTGAAGTGCAATCAAAACAGCTACAGGTAGACAGACAAGCTTTAGAGGTAAATGAATTATCTAGACAAGAAACTGATCTCACCCTGCTCTCTCCTGTTAATGGGATTGTGGGTAATTTAGCGGTAGAGCAAAAAAACCAAGTCGGTAAAAACCAAGGGATTATGAGCGTAGTTGATTTAACTGAATTTGAGTTGGATGTGGATATTCCAGAAAGTTACGCCGACGATTTAGCCATAGGCATGGTGGCTGAAGTCAATTTAAATGGACAGACCCATCAAGCTATTTTAGTGACTATCTCTCCTGAAATTGAAAACAATCAAGTGACAGGAAGAGTGCGTTTTGCCAAAACTGACTCGAATGCTAATCCACTGTCTCCTCCAACAGGGTTAAGACAAAATCAACGTTTAACCACGCGTATATTAATGGAAAGTAAACAAGATGTGCTCTTGGTAGAGCGTGGCCAATTTTTACAAAGCGCCAATGGCAGTATTGCATACGTGGTGCAAGACGGACTGGCAATTCGCACTCCAATCAAGACAGGGGCCCGCAGTTTATCTGTGGTAGAAGTGCTTAATGGATTAGCCGAAGGCCAACACATTATTATCTCAGGCACCGACCAATTTAATGGAGCGAAAACGGTGTTGATCAGTCAATAATGTTTAATTATTACTTGGCACTTTCACTAAAAAGCATAAGCCATCAGAAAAGCTTAAGTCTATTGATCTCAACTACGCTGGGAATCGGTATCGCGGCATGTATGATCACTTATTCGCTGATCCATTTAATGTCCAAAGACCCTTTACCTAATAAAAGTGAGAGGGTTTACCATATCCAATTAGACAATTGGGACCTCAACTTCGCCGCAATCCCACCAGACTTACCACCCGAAGAAGTCACCTGGCGTGATGCCATGAATATCGTGCATGCCAAGCAAGCTAAATATCAAGCTGCCCATGCCATAACGTGGGGAATGGTTACTCCAGCTGTTAAACATGTCCCGCCTTTTTTGGGCATCATCAGAGCCACACAAGGGGAATTTTTTCCCATGTTTGAGGTACCATTTTTATATGGGCAGGGTTGGCACAATTACCCTGCCAATCATGTTGAATACGTGGCTGTTTTGAGTAAGTCCACTAATCAAAGGATCTTTGGGGGTATTAATTCTGTAGGCCAAACATTACCCATGTTAGGAAAGTTATTCACAGTCGTAGGTGTCTTGGAGGAATGGCACCCCAGCCCAAAGTTTTTTGATATGTCGTTCGGAGCATTTTACCAAGCCGAAGACTTATACGTGCCATTACAAATTAAAGCCGAGCTTGAACTCCCTCACGGTGGCAGCTCTAATTGTTGGGAAACGGATTTAGGTGACCAATATCAAGCTTTTCTTAACTCTGAATGTGTCAACTTTAATCTTTGGATTGAATTAGCCAGTGATCAAACTAAACAGCAGTTTGAACATTATTTGCAGACTTATGTTGAACAGCAAAAAGTAATCGGCCGCTTTCCTAAAGTTACCAATAATATCATGCTAAATATAAATCAATGGCTTGCACACAAGGAAGTTGTTGGTTCAGACATATACCTGTTCTTTTACTTAGCCTTGTTATTTTTACTGGTGTGTTTGTTTAACGCAGCCAGCTTAATGAGCACAAAATTTACGGCAAAAAATAGTGAGGTCGCCCTCAGAAGAGCATTAGGTGCCAACCAGCAGGTTATTTTTTTACAATGCCTGACAGAAACAATCATTTTGGGTTGTTTAGGAGCGCTGATAGGTTTAACGCTTTGTATATTTGGGCTTGAGGGTATCAAGTACCTTTACCCTAACTTCAGTGCATTTGTGTATCTCGATATACCTTTAATGCTGATTACTGTGGGAATAAGTATTCTATCGAGTGTCTTAGCAGGTTTACTACCCAGCATTAAAGTGTGTGTTTTAGCCCCAGCGGGATATTTAAAATGAATGTTAAATCCCATCTGAATCGCTTACCTTTTGCACGCATTGCATTCAGACCTATGGTGAGCTCATTGCTCAGGCAAAAATATGCATTCACTATGCTGGTGTTACAAATTGCGCTTACCTTAGCCGTTATCAGTAATGGTCTATTTATTGTCTCCCAACGTTTAGACATATTACAAAGACCAAGTGGTATCGACGAGCCTAATATTTTTGTATTAACCAGCTCTGGATTCACCGAAAATTTTAACCCAAAAGCCAGCATACAGTCTGATTTAGCACAATTGAGACAGATGCCAAATATTATAAACGCAGTCGCAACCTACTCTTTTCCGTATAGTGGCAGCAGTGATTGGGATGAATTACAAACCGTTGCAGGAAGCGACCAAAATACTGTGCCTGCAGCAAGTTACAAATTAGACGAACACGGCATAGACGCATTAGGAGTATCGCTAATTGCCGGAGAAAACTTCACCCCTAATGAAGTACTTTGGCAGACTGAAAGTAATAGCACATTCCCGAGTGTCGTCCTAATCACGAGTAGTCTGGCAACCGACTTATTTAACACTGTAGACTGGTCATCTGTAGTTGGTAGAACCCTTTATATTAATGCAACACATAGCGCGGTTGTTAAAGGGATTGTGAAACAACTTCAAGCTCCTTGGAGCCCAGAAGGTCTAATAGAAAACAGTGTGATATATCCAAGAGTAATCGTGCGTAACTCATCACGCTACCTAATCCGTACTCAGCCAACGCTATTGCAGCACACTATTGCCACTACTGAGCGGTATCTGTCGATGAGCAATCAGCAACGCATGATCCGAAAAGTAGAAACAATAGAAACCATGAGACAACAAGTATACGGACCCGATATCGCGGCGGTTACAATTTTGTTGGTAGTCATGACTGCACTAACTATTATTGCTGCCATGGGTATAGCAGGTTTGACTAGTTTTAATGTCCTTATGCGACACAAACAAATCGGTATTAGGCGCGCACTAGGTGCAAATAAAATAGATATTCTAAATCAGTTTTTTACTGAAAACATCATACAAACCACATGTGGCATTTTTATTGGTTGCATACTAGCGGTAGGTCTTAACATCTTTTTGGTGTCTCAATATGCCTTACCCAAACTGCCTTTAAGCTATATTATAAGCGCCATAATTTGTTTGTATGTATTAGGCATATTGGCCACTTTAAAACCCGCATTAAAAGCCATGAATATTTCTCCTGCAGCGGCAACAAGAAGCCAATAGATTGGTTATAAAATTGCTTAAACCAATCACCGACAATTTTTTTTATCTTTTTTAAACCTTTTTGATTAATGCTTCGACTTAGTCTGTGATTGTTCAAAAATTTCAGGGATACAGATGAAAATTGCAGACACCAGTGGCCAAGATACCACAGTTACAAAAACCTCAAATAACAAAACAAAATGGTTAGCCTTAGGTTTAATTTTAATAGCTGTTTTAGCATACACCTCTTTTGCACCCGCTATCAGCAACTGGTCCAATTCAGACACAAGCATTTCAGCACAAAGAATACGTTTAGCTTCCGTTACCCAGGGTGACTTTATTCGCGACTTATCAGTTCAAGGTAGAGTAGTAGCCGCAGTCAGTCCTAAATTATACAGTCCTGCACAGGGCACCATTTCATTTGAGGTAGATGCTGGTGACACAGTGCTTAAAAGTCAAGTATTAGCCACCATTGATAGTCCAGAGCTCAACAACCAGCTTAAACAAGAGCAATCAGCCTTACAACGCTTACAAATGGAACTCGACAGACAAAAAATCCAATCTAGTAAACAAGCACTGGTTAATCAGAAAACGGTAGATTTAGCTAAAGTCGCTCTCACCGCCGCAGATAGAGAAAAACGCCGAGCTGACAAGGCCTATGCAAGTCAGTCAGTTAGCCAGATTGATTACGAAAAAGCCCAAGACGATTTAGAAAATGCGCGTTTAGTGTTTAAACACTCAGTCAAAGACGCAGAGCTGAATCTAGAAAGTTTAGAATTTGAGGTGAAAACTAAACGCCTATTAGTTGAGCGTCAAAACCTTTTAGTCACCGAACTTAAGCGTCAAGTAGAGGAGTTAGTATTGCTTTCACCCGTCAACGGCTTAGTGGGTAACTTATCTGTAGAGCAAAAAAATCAGGTAGCAAAAAACCAAGCCATTTTAAGTGTGGTGGATTTATCTGAATTTGAAATAGAAGTGGATATTCCAGAAAGTTATGCTGATGACCTCGCCATCGGTATGGCCGTTGAAATTAACCTCAATGGTGAAACGCATTCAGCAAAGCTTGTGACCATCTCACCTGAAATCGAGAACAATCAGGTTACAGGCAGAGTGCGTTTCGCCTCCCTTACTGATGACGATATTAGCCAGCCACAAGGTTTACGTCAAAATCAACGCTTAACGACCCGTATCTTGATGGAAAATAAGCAAGGTGTGTTAATGGTACAGCGCGGACAGTTTCTAGAAACCGGCAATGGGCGAGTCGCTTACATCGTCAAAAACGATATGGCTGAACGCACATCTATCGCCACTGGGGCCCGAAGTTTATCTAGCGTCGAAGTGCTTAACGGACTCTCTGTAGGCGATACCATTATTGTTTCAGGCACTGACCAATTTAATGGTGCACAAAGTGTGTTAATTACACAATGATTTAACAGCGATTGATTCAAAAACGAAAAAAATTGATAACGAATAATGACGATAACTATTAGGGAACAATTCTTATGTTAAAAATGACAGACGTAAAAAAGGTATTTCGTACCGATTTAGTTGAAACCCATGCATTACGGGATTTTAACTTACATGTGGGTGAAGGTGACTTTGTGGCGGTGACTGGCCCTTCAGGATCGGGTAAAACTACGTTTTTAAATATCGCCGGACTCCTCGAAACATTTAATGGCGGCACCTACGAACTAGATGGCCAAGATGTCAGTAATTTAAATGACAAAAAACGCAGCCAACTCAGAAACGAAAAAATTGGTTTTATTTTCCAAAGCTTTAATTTGATCCCCGACCTCAATTTATTCGACAACGTCGACGTACCTTTGCGTTATCGCGGATTTAACAGTGCAGAGCGTAAAAAACGTATCGAAAACAGCCTAGAAATGGTTGGACTCGCTCAGCGAATGAAACACCTACCCTCGCAACTTTCTGGTGGACAACAACAACGCGTAGCGATTGCCAGAGCATTGGCAGGCGAGCCTCGCTTTTTGTTAGCGGATGAGCCAACTGGCAACTTAGATACCCAAATGGCTAACAGTGTTCTGGACTTATTAAAAAGCATTAACGCTGCAGGCACCACTATTATCATGGTG
>Ga0307492_10000095_pt1 | contig 41314 bp, 37 predicted proteins | sample SI3LmetaG_FD_202365 | JGI IMG/M metagenome (GOLD analysis project Ga0307492, IMG submission 202365) | Sea-ice brine microbial communities from Beaufort Sea near Barrow, Alaska, United States - SI3L | ecosystem: Environmental > Aquatic > Marine > Coastal | place: USA: Alaska | collected 2017-05-06 | reverse complement strand
TAGGCCCGCTATGAGAAATCCTGTTTGTCGGAGTTCAAATTAGTTAAATAAAAGACAAAATAAGCATGTAGTACCGATGGTTGACGTGTTCTGGACGCGGGTTCGAGTCCCGCCAGCTCCACCAAAAGAAATAAAAAAGGCTGATTTATCAGCCTTTTTTTATGCCTGAAATACAAAATAATAAGATAGCAGTCCGGAAACCGTGTGGTTTGAATAAAAAATAATAGCGTAATTTATACGGCAATAGCATACCTTGGACAACACATCATTGCTACATACGCGACCGCTAATACCAACGCAGTATTACAATTCCAAATGTTTCAAGCTTTCAAGTGCATCTTCTAACGTAATACCCAGATAGAGCACTATACTTCCCATCTTTTATGTCCCCTCTCTGTCCGAGTAATATGTGAATTTCACGCAAATTGACCATAGCTACCGATATCTATTGACCATAAAACTTTGCTTAGATGTTTCTGTGATAAACAACTTATTTTCTCGGCATTGGGGGCGAATATAGGCTTTAAAAAAATTGATAGAGGCGCTCGAAAGTCCAATAGGCTGATAGGCTGCCAACAACATAAATTATCAAAATATAAAGAGTTCCTTTTTTATGTAACTCACCAGGGTTAAAAAAATCACGGAGATTTTTTTTAGTTACAGCCACTGACAAGAACATAACAAAAAGCAAAACAGATATAAACAATAGCTGACCAATTTCTACCCCTATATTAAACCCAAGCAGTGCTATAGCGGTTTCTTGTTGTGGTAAACCAATGTCCATCAATACGGAAGAAAAGCCAAACCCATGGAGCAAGCCGAAACTGCTTGAAACTAAAACTGGGTAACGATAGGTCAAGCTGTCATGTTGTTGTCTTGCAATTTCTGTTGCTAAAAATAATATACTCAGGGCAATGACTGCTTCTACCGGAGGTATTGGTAAATAAACCAATTCTAAAGCTGCCAAAGCCAGCGTCAGTGAGTGAGCCAGAGTAAAACCTGTAATGGCCAACAACAGCTGCTTCCAGCGACCAGCAGTCAGCAAGACAAGGCAAGTTACAAATAATAGGTGATCCAGTCCGGCCCAAATATGTTCAATGCCCAGAAGGGTGTATTCTTGCATCACTATATTTTTACTCAGATCTTCAGGAATTTGCCATCTATTCTCAGATGGCTTGAGTAACTGGGAGGACTGTTGCCCGTCAATGTCGGTGAACCGAAACAGGTTGTAAAACCCCGGGTTAATTGACAGGTAATTGATCTCGATAAGACCACCTTGCATAGAATGCTGACATTGCAAAATAAGGTGTTGAACATGGCTATCGCCAGCCATGACTTCTGATGAATGAAGATCCTTGCAGTGCGCTGGAAATTCAAGTTCTGGCCAGGCGGATAAACGCCCATTATTTGGCACTCTGAATAACACTTTATATTGATACGATGTTTCTTCTTCCACCTGCACCAGAACCGGTCTGGCATCATCAGCAAAGACCCTGAAATTGGTAATTAGCAGTGCCAGTATTAATATCAGCCTCACTATCTCGTCTCTGCAGAAGGTAAATTAATGACGATTTGATAGGTATCGATTAATGATTGAATGGCTTGGTTTTGCAGTTTTAGGGTTTGCTGACGCTTGAATTCTTCTGAAAGTTCAACCATTACTTCACCAATTGGCGGATAACGCCCTTCCGTTTTTTCAAGCATCAGTACAAGGTGATAACCATATGCAGACTGAATGGGGCCAAACCAGTCTTTATTATTGGTTTCGCCAGTGAACAGGTCTTGCGTAAAGGACACTCCAAAATGGCTCTGAATAAAACTGCGGGATCGCTTCACATAGTTCAGATGGTAGGGAAAGCGATCAGTGTACTTTGCAGCTTCGGTAAAAGCGGGCATTGATTTGTTGATGAATTCATCCAACTGAGATGTGGCGAGTACTCGTGCTTGCTCAAGGCCGTGCTTTTCCGTATCAAAAAAAACATGGGTGAACGTTATTGCAGGTTCAATATAATATTCATCCTTTCGCTCTTGATAGAGTGCTTTCAATTGCGCTTGGCTTGCATTAACCAACTGGGAGGTCATGCTACGGGTAAGGTATTCTATTTTACCGACCATCCTGCGCCGGATTAGATTGTCATTTGACTCCATCCCCAGGTTTTTTGCTTCTCGGTAGAGCACTTCTTCTCGAATATAGTCGTCGATGAGTTGCTTTCTTTCCTGAGATGTTAATGAAGCCATCTGGTTAGTAAAATGCTCGCTATCAAATGCTTTTGCTTGAAATTGCATAAATTCCAGCAGAGCCCGTTCGTCCACCACGACTATTTGGTCATCGACCTGCCATTTATCGTCAGAGACTAAGTTGAACAAAAGAAAAAATCCCAAACCTACTGCTAGAAAATGTATAAGGGGATCTCTGATGATTTTTCCTGAACGCATTAGCTTAATAACCTTAATTAATTGACACTCATAATGGATCAGTTTTCCCAATTGTATCAACTTTAATTACCTTAACTAAGTATCTTGTTTGCATCATATATTCACTTAGTGAGGTAATAGTTAACAGTAGGTTTGACCCTGTTTTTAAGTATGAAAACCTATCAATTTTCCGACTTAGGAAAAGATATCTTCAATAATACTTATGCCCGAATAGTATAAAGATCACTATACGGGCAAATAAGTTAATACTGATATGAAAATGTTAATCCATAGGTTCTTGGCGCACCTACTACACAACGGATTGCAGTTGTATTGTTTGTAGCATTTACAGCGCCCAAACTACCCCCTAAAGGTTGGTCAAACATAGTGCTACAGTAGCCCTTATCGGTCAAATTATCGACAAAAGCAGTTAATCTCCAGCCTGCACCAAAATCTTCAACACCTACGCGTAAACTTGCTAGCGAATAGCTAGGTTGAATAGTTTGTGGATTTTGATTAGTTGTCCCACCAATATTCTGATTATCAACATAACTAATAGCCGGTCGCACAAACAAAGAGAGGTTTGTACTTAAAGGCATGTTCCAGTCAGCTGTCAAGTTAGCCTGTAGTTTTGGTGACCAGTGATTAGCTGTTCCGGTTAAATCTTGAACCGCTCCACCAGGTAAGCCTGAACCATTCGGATAACTGAGGAACTCAGAGTCTAAGGTACCTAATCCACCGCTAAAGTTTAAATTATCCGTAGCTGTATATTTAAAATCGATTTCAACGCCTTTTTGACGTAATTCACCCGCATTCGTCGTCACAAAGCTGAGCCCATCGAAGGAGCGTGATTGGAAGTCTTTAATATCAGTTTGATAAAGGGTCACATTTGCGGTTAACGCTTTATCAAAGAATGACGATTTGATGCCTACTTCTAGATTTTCAGTCGTCTCATTGGCAAACGTTCTGCGGTCACCTAAAGCAACTAATGTACCTTGAGAGTTGAATCCACCTGACTTAAAACCAGTAGATGCTGTAAAAAATCCCATCACATCATCATTAAATTGATAACGCACGTTAGCCAACCAAGTAACTTTGCTCTCATCAACGTTGAGGTCAGGCGTCGATTCTGGTGAGCGAAATATGGCAGCAAAAGGGTTATTAAGTTGTTGTTCAAAAGACCCCGTTTTTTCATCGTTGGTCCAACGTGCACCAAATGTCGTGTCTAAGCGGTCATTTATATGAAAAGTACCTTGGGCAAAGATAGCCAGACTTTCTAATTCCTGCCTAAATTCAGAAGTAACAAATTTATCCTGTGCAAATCCACCACACGCGGTTGCTTGACCTAAAGCCGTCGCCATAGCCGTTGCAGGGTCCATACCGGCTGCTATCAACTGCCCCCTTACAATGCCAAAGATTGTCGGTGAACAATAATCAGAACCTGCATCAAAGAAAGTGTCAACGTCAAAATCTTCTTTGTAGTAGAACAGACCTGCTACGTAATCAAATGTGTCTCCTTCGGGAGATAAAATTTGAAATTCTTGGGAGAAGGTGCCGTTGGAATAAAAGCTATTTCGTGGAACCAAATCAGCCGCTATACGAAGACTACTTTCATCTTGGTAATCGTTTTCCCAATTTCTGATTGCGGTAATTGATTTCAGTTCATAATCTGCTATGTCGAACTTAAATTGAGCCGTTACACCCCATTGTTCGTCTGTCGCATTGTCATCGTTAACCTGATTGACAACGTTATCATAGGGATCATCACCACTGCTTGCTGGCACGCCATATAGTGCTCGCGTTGTACCTATAAAAAGAGGGCTATTCGTTTCTGGTAATAATTCGACTATCGCACCAGTGTGATTTACTTCTGCAAGGTCTACTGTCAATTTTGCTTCAACTGAGTCTGAAATATCAAACAATAATTTACCACGGAAAGTAAGATCTTCTGTGTCGCCGATCTCTTTGTTAGTCAATTCATTATAACCATACCCATCACGCTCGGTATAGTTAACACTTGCCAAGCCATAAACAGTATCTGACAGCCCACCAGATATTGTCGTGCCGATGTTTAAATCATTATAATTTCCATAACTAACATGTGTATTCGCTCTAAAGTCGTCAGTAGGATCATTGGTTGTTATGTTTAAGGCCCCCATTGGGGTGTTACGTCCGAACAACGTTCCTTGTGGTCCTCGTAAAACCTCTACAGCACTGATATCGAGTAAATTACTAATAACAGAACCGGGTCTTGGGTAATAAACACCATCAATAAAGACCCCAACACTGCCTTCAACGGCAGTATTACCGACCGAACCAACACCGCGAATGATTAAACGTGTGTTAGTCACCTGACTACTGTTACTCATATTAAAATTAGGGACATGAGTCGATAGGTCTTTTAAATTATTAATACCCGAGCGCGCCATATAATCACCATCGACGACTGTTAAGGATATTGGTACCGACTGTACATTCTCTGCTCGGCGAGTTGCGCTGACGATGACTATTTTTTCGATCTCTGGATCAGCTGATGGTACATCAGAATCTTCTGCAGCAATGGCGGTTATGCTTGTCATAGCCGACGCTACAACATAAGGTATTATTTTTAGTTTGAAATTCATATAAATCTCTATTAAGGGTTTATTAAGTTTTTATTATTGCGAATAGATACTGTCATTTACATTCAATTAGGGTCAATCGGGCTTATACCAGACAGGAGAACCCCAAGCTCTTTCCTGAATAAACTCTGCGACTGGGATCGCTGGTTTAACCTTTCGTTTTGTTGCAAGTAAATCGTAGGTACTCCAACGACAACTTGGATTTTCAAGTGCTCGAGCATAATAAAAAGCAGATTCTTCAGGGTCAAAATTGGGATCTTGCCAAACAACGGAAAGTTGAGTCGCACCTTTATCCTGAGAAATTTCGCAGTTATTGCTGTCCACCTTGGCACCGTTGTCCGGGCAGCGGTGAGTATCAGGTTCAGGACTCAATCCGTCGGAGCAGGCAACATCAAAGGTCTGCTCGTGAACAGAGCCCTTATCATCCAACCAGCCTTTGATAACTTGTAATCGCTGTAACGGAGCTGTTTGAGGATCACGCGCAGCCCATACCAATAGGGACAAGGCCCGTTTTTTATCGGTCTTGAGTAATGTTCCCCCCATTGGGACGCCAAGGGTATAAAGTGGACTCCAGTCATTGTCAGTGGCCAATGATTTATCCAGATCCCAGCCTGCAAACATTCTAATGCGTATGCGGTTGCCTGAGGTACCAAACGTCTCACGGCGCTTCAATGCAGAATAGATATCATTCCGAGTATTATTACTAGCCCAGACCCCGGCCAGACCTCCAGGATTATAGGTTACCGAACCACGTCCTTTTTTAACTTGAAGACCGCCAGTTAATCGCTTGACTGCGGTTGATTCAGGTTTGCCTTGATGACCCGGATAGCCTTCTTCCATGGTTCCCCCCGGATTACCATTATGAGTATCCGTGCTGGCAATAATGCCATAGGCAAAGGGATTGAACCCGAGCTTTTTTTCTAACTTGAGACCTGTTTTCAAACCGTTTCTTAGCATTGAACTTTGTTGCACGCACCCGACTACCTGTCCTTCATTACAGGGATCATAAATCAGTTCAAAGTTACAGAATTCATCCTGAGTACCAATACCCAAATAACATTCTGAATTACCTTTACCTTGATGTATTTCGGCCAGCCGATCAAACTTTGCACGGCGAGAATAATCGAGATTTGACCATTGACTGCCATCCGTATTACTCAAGGCAAAATGTTTTCCCCAAGAAATATTAGAGTTATGCGGAATAGTGATAGCGTCACAATCGCCTACGCAATTTTCTTCGAGCCATGACCAAAGTTCCCTCGCAGAAGGTAAATCAAAAACGCTCATCGCTTCTTCTGTGACGGAACTATTGGCAAATATAATATTCCGGTGTACTGAGCCACCGCCGCCCTTATAGTTGGGAGTGAACTCAAAACCGTGCAAAGTAGTAAATTTTCCTGGCTGGTTGTATTTTTCAGTCAACCTCTGCATTTCTTTCCAGGGATTTTTAGCACTTTCGCGACAGCTCTGCTTGTTTTCACAGACATCAGCGAGATGTTGTGGTGGATCCAGTGCCAGAGTCTTAAATGCCCTATAGAACATTTTCAGTTCACGCTCTCTGACACTCTTGCAGGTTGCACTGTCAAACCTTGGATTATCGGCATCGAGCAAACAGCGCTCTGCATAAGCAAAAGACTCGGCATGATCAGTAATAGCGACAAAGTCCAGTGGTATTTTTAACTGGTGTATATTATTTGAGTCACCCGCAATAGCGACAGGTTTACCCATTGCATAAAGCAATGCTTCCCGGGGGCCATTGGTATTTGAAAAAATATAACTGTCCAATGACCAACTGGTATGAACATGCAAATCACCAAAAAATGCATTGCGATCATTATTGACTTTTGCCGCTAGTTTGGCTTGAGCTGAGACATCTGCTTTTGCTGTCGATATGACGACAGCCAGCAAGATTAAAAGTGGCCATTTCATCATTTTGACATCTCCATAGATAAACCTCGAAATTGTTTCGTATTCAGACGATTAGATCGTTTTTTCCTTTGTAATATTGGACTTAAAAAGAACATTATGGCGTGTACCAGATAGGGGAGCTATAAGCCCTTTCTTGATGTGTTTTTGGTGATTCAGCCGGCACTTCGACGCCAAAACGTACCGAGTCGTAGGTGACCCACCTTGGGGTAGGTATTTCCAACACTCTCACATAATAAAAAGCTCGTAGCGTTGCATTAAAGTCTGGATCGATCCAGACAGTGCTTAGCTCCACAGAGCCAATTTTATTGGTGTATGACGCATTATCCAAGTCAACTGTATTACCAACCGGCATTAGCTTGCCGTTTTTAGCGATACTGCGTTGCTCACTGTTGCTCCAGGCAACGTCATAGACTTTTTCATGGCTAGAGCCAGCCTTGTCCACCCAACCTTTTACGACCTGTATCCGATCAAGATTCGCACCCATAGGGTCCTTAGTGGCGGCGATCAGAAAACTAGTCGTGGTATTTTCAGGCGCTCTCGCCAAATCCCCGCCCATTGGTACACCTTTCTTATATCCGACATGGGCGAGATTAGTTTTAACTGCATCTGCCATTGTAAACTCCCAACCGCCGAAAAATCGTAGACTGATACGACTGCCTGTAGTGGCATATACTTCTTTACGATTCATAGCATCCCAGATGCCAGCGCGGGTGTTTTCTGTTGACCAAACAGCTGTATAGCCTGAAGCAGCCTGCTCCCAGGAATACACCACCTTATCTCCAGCTTTACCAACAATACCCTTTACCCGGTTTGGTCCTGGTTCCATGCCGGCACTGTGTTTGCCATAGAAATTATCCTCAGCGGTTGTTGAAAGGGCCGTGTGGGAGTCGGTCGAGCCAATCATACCGAACTTGTAGGGGTTAGTACCCAGCGTGGAACCGAGAGAAATACCTATTTTGAGTGCCGATCGGGCATACTCAGCGGGTAACATTTCCGGTGTTTTTTCTATGCCGGCAAAGTTGCCTCTGTCCCACGTTTCATAATCGGCAAATTCGTCATTGGGTGAGAGCAGTGGATGAGCTTCTCCATCTCCTTTGATTTGCGTGACCTCATAAAGGGGTTCCATACGAGCGCGTCTAGCCGCTGATCGTTCATCGAGTGGTTTACCATCAAAGGATTTTCCATTAAACATTAGACCATTGGAAAGATTTCCGTTGTGAGGAATGGCCAGAACCTGACCCTGTTGTTGTTGTTGATAATCATCCATGTAGTCCCATAAAGCTTCTGGATCATCGTTGATATTACTGGAAAATGGCATTACTTTAGAAACTTTGTCAGCCGCATCTCTGAATATAACCACTCGGTGTAAATTGCTACCACCTGGCCAAGAAGACCATTCAAAACCATGCAAGGCAGTAAATATACCGGGTTTATTGTTTTCTTCAGCAGCCTTGATAAGACGATGCCATGCGGGTTGCCGGATTTCGGTCAAATCGAGTTCGTCTGGCCATCCATTCACCAAGCCATCAGCTGATATCGCCAGTTGGGAGCGAATATCGCCTTTTTTCTGTAAGGCGCGCCACTTTTTCAGTTGTTCGTTCTTCATCAACAGAGGAACTTCCTTTGCAAGCATTTGCATTGAGCCCAGCCCCTCGGCATGATCAGCAATAACCAGAAAATCCAGAGGTCTTCTCAGACGAGCTTTCTGCCCGTGAGTAGCCGTTACAGTGCCACCTCTAGCGAAACGGAATGCATCCTCTGGACCGAGCCGCACCCCTAAGTTATTAGCATCTTGTGATAACGTCGTGTGAAGATGAGTATCCCCCCAAAACACCTGCTGAGGATAATCAAGATCTATTGTTGGTGAGTAGACCATGGCCTTAATTTTTGAAGAATTATGCTCGACATGCTTTTCAGCCCAGACAAGACTATTGTGACCAAGGCATGCGTAAAACACCGTGCAAATGCCCAACCTTCCAAATATATTCATTCTCATATCCACTCTCCTGAAGATTTTATTGTGAAATTATCGTCGTACATGCAGCTGAGAAACATAGATTCATGACGGATATCCGGTAATTTTCTGTATCTTTTGATAGCTCGTTTGTAGACTCCCGTACATACCGCTGTAAACTTCCTTGTAAAGACGGTCATATACTTGTTGGTGTTCAGGGTTTGGTTTGAATACATCACCAGAGTGCACCATTTGGCTAACCGCCATTTTAAAGTCAGGGTAAACATTGATGCCTACTGCACAGGCTATAGCGGCGCCAAGCCCCGAGGTTTCAAAAGTATGGGGGCGCTGTACATTCATCCCAAAGATATTGGCACTGATTTGCATTACTTCATTACTTTGTGAGCCGCCACCGGATATCCTTAAAACATCAATAAGATTTCCGGAACGTTTTTCCAGCAATTCTTTACCTTCCCTTAACGCAAAGGTGAGCCCCTCAATAATTGAACGATAAATATGGGCTCTTGTATGCATTTCGCTAAAACCAATCATTGCCCCCCGTGCTGAGGGATCTTTTGCAGATGTACCTGCTCCCCAATAGGGTTGTAATACTAGTCCCAAAGAACCAGGGGGAGTAGAGCGTAGTAATTCATCCAGCAAAGTTTCAGGCGTGGTGTTTTTTTCTTTAGCCAGCAACCGTTCCTGTAGGCCAAATTCTTCCTTGTACCAGGTCACCATCCAATATCCTCGATTGACCATCACTTCAGTATTGTAGGTCTGGGGAATGATGCCTGGATACGCTGGATGATGCGGTACAGGCTCTAAATATTTGTCACCAGCGATATTCAATGTCGCGGTAGTGCCATAACTTAAACTTCCGATACCGGTTTCTATACAACCTGAACCGAGGACTTCACAAGCTTTGTCTGAACCAGATGCGATGACAGGTAAGCCCGCCGGTATGCCTGTCTCTCTTGATGCCTTAGTTGTGATATAACCTAAAACTTCACCAGCTTTCACTAACTCAGGCAGCATGTCAGGTTTGAGTGCTGGGATAGCGCGCCATTTCCAATCGTTCGCTTTTGCCCAGCCAAGCTTTTTGAAATCGAAAGGCAGGTAACCTACTTGGCTTGACACTGCGTCTTTGTATTGACCTGTTAAACGAAAATTATGGTAAGCCGAGAGCATTAAATATTTATGTACCTGTTTCCATACTTCTGGTTTGTTCTGAGCAAGCCAATTGGCCTCGGACTGTGCATGAAAATCGTCTACAGCAGGTTTTAGTCCCAGTAAACGCATCATCAGATTTTCAACAAAACCAAAGGTAGGCTTGGTATCTACTTTTCTGCGATCAGGCCAAGTAATTGCCGGGTATAAAGGGTCTCCATTCACATCTAGGGCTATAGCGGTGCTGCGTTGTGTCGTTACTGATACAGCCGCAATGGATTCTTTGGGAATATTTAGTTTGCGCAATACTTGCTGGCAAGCCTTACAAAGGGAGTCCCAATAATAGTGCGGATCTTGCTCTGACCACCCAGGTTGAGGTTCAACATTCGGCTCAATATTTATCTTGCTTTTTGCCAGCATCTGACCTTTTTGGTCAAATACCAAAGCTCTGACACTTTGAGTTCCATTATCAATGGTCAAAAAATATTTCAATTCAGAGCGGTTCATTTTTTTTCACCTGGCAAACTATAGTGAGAACGCCAGATTTCCTGATAGCGCTGCAACTCATTACGCCATTTTTCATCGCTGTAACCTAACTCTTGTTTAAACATATCCTGCAAGCGAGAAAACACGGCCTCTCCTCCCTTCGGTAATACCAATCCTAGACGCGTGCGTCGCAGTAATAGATCATCTAAGTGGTATACCATTTCGTGTTTCAAGGCCCATCGACACTCAGCAAAACTATATTGTGTCCCATCAATCAAAGCCAGTTCATCCGTTATTGCCGTCACTAGTAATTCGCTGGCTTTTTCACCATAGCGACCTATTAATCTCCTAGCCCTCTCGGGGTTTTCTGGAAGCAATTCCTCAGCTTGAACAGTTACTTTTGCAAAAATTCTATCATCATCATTATTCGTAGATGCTGGTCTCAATTGTTCGCTAGCAGCCTTAAGTGCGTCCAGAGCAATGGTACGAAAGGTTGTTAGTTTGCCTCCGCTAACGGTAACAAGTCCTTTATCTATCCAGACCGCATGGTCGCGTCGTTCCTTAGAGGGATCTTTAGATTTATCACTTCCAATAACTGGCCTGACTCCTGCCCAAGTGGAAATAATGTCATCTCGCGATAAAGCTAAATCTGGAAACTCAAAGTTGGCAGCTTGCAATAAATAATTAAGTTCTTGATCTGTAATTGATGGCTCAATATCTAAGTCACCAGAGTGATCCAGGTCGGTAGTTCCCACCAACACAACACCTTCCCAAGGATAAATAAATACACCGCGATTATCCGCGGGGTGAAAAATGACAAGTGTGTCGAATATAGGTAGTCGAGAAGTCGCAATCACTAAATGACTGCCGCGCAATGGTCGGATACGTTGTTCCGCATTTACCTTATTACGTACTTTATCTGCCCAAACCCCGGTACTGTTAACTACAACCTTTGCTCGCAAATCAAAGACGTCGCCATTCACGCTATTTTCCACAGTAACACCACTGACCTTATCTTGGTGGATAATCAGATTTTTAGCTTTTACGTAATTCAACATCTGTCCACCGTGGCTACTTGCCTCCTGCAGCAGGCGCAATACCAGACGGGCATCATCTGTGCTGGCATCAGTGTAATACCAGCCACCCTTGAGTCCTTTTGTCCTTATCCCTCTAAATCGCTCTTGTATTTTGTCACCGGCGTAATAGCAGGCATCTCTAACGCCAGCCATGTAATCATATATTTTAAGAATAATAGACATAGACCACCTTCCTGGAAAACGGCCTTTACGAATAATAAAATAAAATCCGGCGCGCTTAACCAAATCTGGCGCTTCAGATAATAGACGTTCGCGCTCAGACAGTGAGTCCTTTGTTAACGCAAAGTGTCCAGAGGCCAGATAACGCAGACCACCATGAACCATCTTCGAAGAACGACTTGAAGTACCCCAAGCAAAGTCTTTCTGCTCAATAAGTAGGCTACGATAACCACAGCGAACCGCTTCCCTAAGAACCGCTGCGCCAGTAATGCCTCCGCCAATAATGATGAGATCCCACTCGGGTGCATCAGCTTGACTGATTTCATTAACCAACGTTTTACGGTCAGAAAAAATACTATTTATCGAGCTCATCTATACCCCCAAACTATGTGCATTATTCTGCATCCGGCAATAGTTTTCCTGGGTTCATTAGGCCAGGGGGATCAAACATTTCTGATAAATTACGAATTGCGGCGATACCCAGTGGACCTTTTTCAGCCATCAGATAGGCTTTATGGTCGACCCCAACGCCGTGCTGATGGCTAATCGTTCCACCGCTGTCGACAATAGCTTGAGCACCGGCTGCTTTGAGTTTTTGCCAGCGCTTGAAAGTTGCTGCATGACTGCTACCACAGCGAAACAAATAAGTCGTGTACGCGCTAGAACCCTGTCCGTAAACATGGGAAAGGTGAGTATATGCAAACACTTCTTCATTCTCGTCCTGCAAGGCATTACGGATCGCCCTTTCAATGTTTTCTACGGCTTGTGGAACTCGAACCCAGTCCAGCGCGGTTTCCATTGTGTCTACAGCATACCCTGCATCTCCCAGTGGTTCGCGCAAATACGGCGCTCTGAACCTGCCGTGAGCCCATTGTTTTCCAAGTGCGTCATCACCGGCAAAACCACCTTGCTGGTCACAGTATTTGGCAGTTAATTGAGACGCAAACTGACATTGTTCATTGGAACCAGTTAATCCGTAAGTCAGCATTGTTTTGCCTTCCCCGATGCCGTTTTCAAGTAATGCCTGTTCCAATGATTCAACGGGGTAACCGCCCATTTTTATTAGGCTGCCTGTTTCTAATGCATTACTTAGTCGCACCATTGATAATTGTATATCCGCTTGGGCAATATTGCGGACTGCCGCCAGACCCTTTTCCCAGGAAGGGAAAAATATGACATGAAATGAGTCATGTTCCGGTAAAGGTCTCACCCTGACAGTAGCCTCGGTAATAATCCCCATCCGACCTTCAGATCCCATAATTATTTCACGAATATCAGGTCCTGCAGACGAGGCAGGGAAGGTAGGAATGTCCATGCATCCCTTGAGCGTTTCGATCTTTCCTCCAGCAAAAAGTTGTTCTATACGACCATAATGCAGAGATTGTTGACCACTGGAACGAGAGGCAATCCAGCCTCCCAATGTAGAAAGCTCCCATGATTGAGGATAGTGACCGAGCGTATATCCTTTTTCTTGTAGTTGTTGTTCAAGTTCCGGTCCACAAACGCCTGCACCAAATGTAGCAAGCCGACTTTCTATGTCGAGATGTAGTAATTGCTTCATTTGCCCCATGTCAATGGTGAGCACTGGTTTTTCACTCTGCTGAGGATTAATGTGTCCTGCAACCGAAGTGCCACCACCATAAGGTATAACCGCAGCATCATTGTCTCGGGCATATTGCAATAGCTGCTGCACTTCTTCAGACGTTTCAGGAAACGCCACGCCATCAGGAAATGAGTCAACTTTATTGCAGCGCATAGCCAGCCAATCGGGAAAACTATGTCCGCGGGCGTGGCGCAAACGAATCTCGGCGTCCACTGTTACCAAAGGGTTGGCGGGTAAACGTGATTTAGGTACGTTGGCTATTACCTGGTCAATGGTGGCTGGAGGTAATCCAATCGAAGAACCTAGTATTGATCCAAGCATTTGCTTCATAGAATCGTTTAACTGAGTCGTGTATTGACTGTTTTTGGCACCCCAATTATTCCAGTTTCGCATTTTCATGTACCTTATTGCCAAAATTGATAAAGTTATATATATTCTCGGGTGTTAACTGTCTGTAAACAATTTGTATCGCCGATGTTTAAATTCTAAAACATAACGTGCATCAAAATCAGTGTCGTGACACGACAATATATTCACCGTTTACGCCAACAACTCTGGGAGCTTGATTAGCTTGAATATAGAGAGTTCAAAAAATGACAGATTCGGTCTCGCTTCTGTCCCCGCACTCAAACCTTACTTGAAAGCCGCAGAAGACTGTGGCATTGATTGTTATAGTTTGTTAAAACTTGCTGGCATTGATGCAGAAATACTCCAAGACAATAACAAACATTTTTCTAATACCGCGATGGAAAAGTTAATCAGATTGCTGATCATTGAAAGTGGCGACCCTTGTTTTGGGCTGCATGCAGCAAAATATGTTGAACCTTCCTCCTATAGCGTTTTGGGTTATATTGCAATGAACTGCTCAACGTTGCGCAAGATCCAGGCAAAAATCCCTATTTTTGAAAAAATTGTAGGGGATATGGGACAGACCACAATCACTGATGATAATGGTTATATTTATCAAAGTTGGCGCTGTACTTTTTCCGACCCTCAGGCAAAGCGACACGAGGTGGAACATGTTTTGGGTTCGTGGCATACCTATGGTCGCCATTATCTGGGAATAAACTGCATTCACAGTATCTGGTTTGCACACAGTCCCCCACAAAACAAGTGCTTGTTAAACGAATATAAAGAATTTTTTGGTTGTGAAGTCTGTTTCAATAAACCCTTGAGTTGTATTGTATTTAAAGAAGAGGTTCTGGATGAAATATTACCTCAGGCCAATGAACAATTGCTACAGACTTTACTGGAGCACGCTACCCAGGCAATGGCAATTATTGATAAGTATCAGCCAGTATCTGTTCAGGTTAAAAACATATTAATTCTGATTTTGAAACAACGAACGCCTAGTAGTGAAACCATTGCTCGTCAACTGGGTATGAGCAACCGTACCTTGCAAAGGAAACTAAAAGAGGAAGGATTAAGTTATAAAGAAGTCTTAAATGAGTTACGACTGGAATTGGCTCTGCATTATCTTAAACATACAGAGTTGACTGTGGAAACGATTGCAGATGAACTGGGCTATATGGAAATACGCTCCTTTCACCGAGGCTTCAAGCTATGGACCGGGCGAACTCCCGGTTCATATCGCTAGGCTGAGGTGTTATAAGTGGCCGTGTTTTTCAGCCCATTCACGGCTACGTTTCATGCCCTCGGTTAAGGTTACTTCAGGCTTCCAACCCAATAGTCGTTCCGCTTTATCTATAGAAAACCAGCTCTGAGTGTTTAGCTGATAAATACTCGCTGGCGAAGCCTCATTTGCCTTACCAAATAGTTTACTGACCCCAGTAACGATATAAGAAAGAACTAAAGCAACAGATGTTGGAACCGTCATCGGATTTTTTTTACCCAACCAACTACAGTGATGTTTAAAAAACGCTTTTGTGGTGACATACCCCTTGCAAGATAAGATCAATATTTGACCGGCAACTTTATCACTAGATACCGCCAGAGCAATACCCCTTATAAGATCATCGATATAAAGCGGTCGAAAGTAACCTTTTCCCATCGCGGGTAGCATAAACTGATTTTTCTTGAGCATCTCCAAAGGTAATATAATCCAAGGCCGACTGCCAGGACCATAAACATCCCCAGGGCGAATAATGACCACCTCAATATTGCCCTGAGTTTGTGCTGCCAGTACGGTATGCTCAGAAGCCAGTTTTGTTAAAACATAGCTCCCCCCATCGGCATGAACTGGATAATCCTCATTTAACTCTCCTTTGGCTTTGTTACCAAAAGCAACAATTGATGATATTTGCACAAATCGCTTTACCTGATGCTTCTGTGCAGCATTTATCAGTTTAGATGTGGCCAGTACATTGACCCTCCACATATCCTCATCGCTCATGGCGTTAGAGACCAAGGCTGCCGTATGGATAACAACACTGCAGTTTTCTAATAATTCAGCAAATGTTTCAGGGTTGGCAATATCCGCCTGATGAACATCGTCACCGTTACCCTGCAAATCCACACCGACGACTGAAACTCCATTATTTTTGTAATAATCCATCAACGCTTTGCCGATAAAACCATTAGCTCCGGTTATCAAAATGCTTACTTTCGATTGTTTCATAATATACCTCCTATCATATTGATTTTAGCCTGTTACATACCCGACATTGATTACGTTTGAATAATTTGAGTTTGTTATGGACAACTCCTGTTAGGTCATATTTTTTCTATACATTTTCCCCATTAACCGGGTAACCATCATTTTTGAAAATAGTTGGGAAACATAGGCCGTTATCTGATTAGACAAGCCGGGGATAATGGTTGTTTTACCCGCCAGGCATCCATTTATCCCTTTTTCCGCTACTGATTGGGGTGATGATATGACAGCTTTGGGAATTTTGAGTAGGCCTCCCTGGTCAGGATTGGACAACATTTTCGTGGCGGTATAGCCTGGACACAAAGCCGTAACGACAACTCCCTTGCCTGCCACCATCATTTCATCGGCAAACGCCTGACTGAAAGAGAGGACATAAGCTTTGCTGGCTGCATAGACGTTCTGATTAGGAATAGCTGTCCACGCAGCTAAAGAAGCGAGATTGAGAATATGTCCACCACCTCTGGAAGCCATATCAGTAGCGAATAAATGGGTTAATGAAGTGAGGGCTAGTACATTCACCATTAACATATTTTCTTGAGTGCTCAGATCCAGATCAGTAAATGAACCATTGGCCAATAGACCCGCATTATTCACCAGAAAATTGACGTTCAGTTGTTTACTCTTTACCCTTTGAAACAGCTTCTGAGCAGCTTGTGGCTCTGATAAATCAGCAGTCATCACAATGCAGTCTACTTTGTACTGTTCACTGAGGTCACGGGCAACGTCCTGCAACTTTTGCTCACGGCGGGCAACCAGAATAAGATCGTATCCCCGTCCCGCCAGAATTTTGCAAAACTCAAGACCAATTCCGTCTGATGCCCCTGTTACCAATGCCATTTTTTTATTCATTATATTCCGCCATTTTTTAACGATCCTAATTGTTGAAAGTATCTCCAACTGTAAAGTAGTCGACGACAAACGTTTTATAATACAAAGCGGTCTCAGTCGCAGTGTCCTGATACGACAAAATACTCACCATGTGCGTCAACAACAAAACCCCGCCTAAAAGTTCCATGGCTGAGTGTTAAATTTTAATAGATGAAATTTAATGACTTAAAAGCGACGAATCACGCTTTCAAGGCTAATAACTAACGTAGAATGTTCATTGTATAATCATCCGTTACAGGCTAATTTCGTATCGGTCAAGACTCACTCTTGACCGATACACTTACGCAACTGTATTTTTAATATTGTTAATTTACATAGACACATATGGACGTATTTCCTGGCTAATAATTTAATCCGACTATTGATGATACCCAGAGCACAAGCTAGACAAGCAGTCATGAAGAATGGTCATCCAAACAAAGATGAAATAAGCTATCAGGTGATTTTGGCGTTAACCAATACTATTCAACGGTTGTGATGTACCTTCACTTGCCAGTCGCGATTCATTCCAGTCGTATGACCGGCATTCACTCATACTAGACAGTCAGCCATACTTCCCCTTCAACAATAACGGCCTAACTCCCGGTAGATTGTTCTTTTATTCTCATACCTGATTATCCAAGCAATGAAGCTGGGGAAAGCCACTACAAAGTACGCGGATTAGGTCCCCCATTTGGAAGTCGAACCCGCGGCCTAATCTAGTACTTATGGTTATTTTCAAGCTCAGTGTTAGCTACACGCCAGCAGCAATCCGCAACAAGATCACAAGGAAGCGGAACCTTTTTCAATGGTTGAAATTAAAAAAATACTCGAAGTATTGGTTGGTAGGTGTGCCGTAACCATTAAGCGAAGAATTTTGTGCCCTTGCAGTTTCACCCAACACTAAAACAGTCATTATCAACACCGGCTTTAATAAATAGCAGATAGCCATAAAACTATTTATAAATATAAATAAACTCAGCAGAAACAGCGGAACTGACAGCAAAAACAATAGGCTGTAATCATCTGACGAAGTGATCACCGATGCAGCTTTAAGTAAAAAAGGGGCGTTGAGTACCAATGCAACATATGCACAGCTTAAAACAATCAGCAAGTTGCTTGATATGCTTATCTTCTTAAAGAAATTAAGCCAACTTTTTGAGGTGGTATTAGCAGTGCGATAATTAGAAATGAATAACATTGTTCTCTCAAGAAGCTGACTTGAGAGAACTTTAACGGGGCTAACTTAAGCAACGCTTAAGCACTTAGATTATTTCTCATTCAATACCCATATCTATACTCAGGCAATTTTTCAACATCTGTTGAGCAACTATCTAAGCGACTTGCAGTATTTAATAAAACCCAATCTACTCTGTGGGCAAACCCTAGATGAATCACTTTGTTTTTATCAAAACAATCGCTAACTAATTCATAATTAATAATCACATATCTTTTAGGTTGCGCTTTTTGCCATTTCCAAGCTGCGGCTAATTGTTGTAGATCATCGGTATGATAGCCAAAATGCGTAATTCGGTATGGCGAAAACAAAATAAACTGTTCTGAGAAGTCCACCAGAGCTACTTCTGCATCAGCTTCGATAATGTTACTGACTTCTCGATATATGTTTTTCGGTGTTTTGGCTTCATTCAGCAACTCATACCCCATGGTGCTGTAGGCCACCCACACCACGGTGATAAAAATCGGCCAACTTTGCCACTTGTTGCCTTTCAAGCGTAAGGCACAACTCAATAATCCTGCGCCACCAACAATGAGAAAAAACAACCAAGGAACAACATTGTATTTATCACTCAGGCGAACAGCAAAGTTAGCCTCTGTAAACCCTGCAATTGCAAACACAAAAAATCCTAGGGATAACAATGCAACGGTTCCCCAGACGAGACTGATAAGCACCTTACTTTTTAATAACTGAGCAAAATAGGGGGCGCTGATCAATGCCAGCATCGGCAATGCAGGCAATACATACACCCCGCGTTTTCCTGCGCTCATACTAAAAAATATTATCACTAAAACAATCCAACCAAGAGGCAATATAATCCTAGCATCGGCTTGTTTAATAGCCTTCCACCAAGGCTTAATTAACCAAGGTAGAGCCAAACTCAGGGGTAGCCAAAAGCCTGGAATAACAGAGCTTACATAGTACCAAAAAGGTTTAATGTGATGCCATGAATTGGCATATCGAGTGACTGTTTGTCGAAACAAAATATTGTCACGATACACTTCATATAAAGGGTTTTGACTTTGGTCTACCAACCACAGCATAGGTAAAAACCACAGTGATATAGCAAACAACATAACCAGCGGCCCCAGATACCAAAGCCACTGCCGAGTGATAATCGGCGCCTGAGCATATTGCTTAGAAGATAGCCGTAACACAAAGTAAGGTATTAACATTAGAAGCGGTAAAAAGCCCACCCCTTTGGTTATCACTCCGATGCCCATAAAAAACCAGGCTAAGAAGTACCAACGCCATTTACCGTCAACCAAGGTAAACCTGAGCAGCCCGTAACAACCTAATGTGATCCACGCACACACCATGGCATCAATCTGCGCTGTTTTGGCTTGCAACATAAACTGAAGACTAAACGTTAGCAGCAGCCCTGCGATAAACCCGATTTGGGTTGACCATAATTTGCGACCAATGTCATAGACTAAAAATACAGTGAGTAAGCCACTTAAAGCTGAAGGGATTAAAAAGGCAAAATTAATCGAGTCAGTTAGCCAATAAAAGAATGCAATAGACCACATAAAGATGGGTGGTTTGTCAGGATACAACTCCTGTGCTCTAGCTGGGAAAAACCATTGAACAGTATCAACCATTTCCTTTGCCACTAGGGCAAATCTTGGTTCGTCGGCAGGCCAAGGATCACGTAAACCAATACCAATTAATATCAAACTAGCCGCAATCGACATCAACCAAAATAGAGCATGACGATGCTCAGATGTGACATTATAAAAATACTCACCCCAGTGATTATTTGGGCTCATTTATTGATTGCCTCATTTTGTTGAATATTTTTAAGGTCGGCAAGTTCGCTGCCGTCAATTAAACTATCGGCTTTGTATTGTTTATAGAGCCTGACACTCAACAGACTTGATATAACAAATAACGCAATACTTAAGACAACTTTCCAAATCGATAAAACAATTACCCCCTTGCCCATCAAAGCAAAGATGGCCATTTGTGGTAGATAACCAATCATAGAGCCCATAACAAAGGACAAGCCACTAACATGGCTGACACCTGCCACAAGGTTGGTGACTAAATTATTTCCAATCGGCAACAGCCTAATAACAATGGTTTTTGTGAAGGGGCTTTTTGCCAAGAAACGGTCGATAGCGGATACTTTTTGTGGGTAACGCTTTTTAATCTGGTCTCTGACTGCAAATCTTGCAAAATACATGCTCAAGATACAACCGAGTCCAGCGGCTAAGGTCGATAGCAATGCGCCATTGATGAACCCAAATGCATAGCCCCCAAAAAAAGCTAACAATTGTCTTGGGCTACCTAATGCATTAGCTGCCGCTCCGAGTCCTAGAAACAGCAACATACCAGTCACACCATTGTTCCTAATGTGGGCATCTATCCAATTTTCGTTGAAAGACTGAAATAGGACATGATTGCTTACTATGGCTCCACCAAGCAAACAAACCAGCAATAACATCATGGCTCTTTTAAACCATTTAAAGCGGATAACCGCCAATAAACGTTCAGTCAATATCATCAATTACTTCGCTAGCTTTATATCGCCGCTGCAGCCACATTACACCTAACATATCAATCAAGCCCACACCTAAACGTCCTAACATATTGTATTTCGATTGCCCAAACTGGCGGTCTCTATGACTCACTTCCACTACCACAATAGTGCCGTTAAGACGTTTAATGAGAGCCGGAAGAAAACGATGAATATGATCGAAATAAGGTAGCTCTAAAAATGTTTTACGAGGGAAAACCTTTAGACCACAGCCAGTATCCGCCGTGTCATCTCCAAGTAATTTACTGCGAACACGGTTCGCAATTCTGGACTGAAAGCGCTTCCAAGGTGTGTCTTTACGTTTTTTGCGATAACCCGCTATACAAAAATCTGAACCTTTGGGGAGTTTTAGTGCTGCTGCCAATAACAAGGGAATATCGGCAGGATCATTTTGTCCATCTGCATCTAAGGTGACAATTAAATCACCTGTAGCTTTTAATACGCCGGTTCGGATTGCCCCACTTTGTCCAACAGAAAAAGAGTGTTTATAAGGCCGTAACGCTGTAAATTTCTCAACCTGCATATTAGTCGCTTCTGCGTAGGTATCGTCTTCGCTACCGTCATCAATATATAGGATCTCAAATGGTGCAACATCTTTCAGCGCAGCGATTATTTCATTTACTAAGGGTTTGACATTCTGCCGTTCATTCTTGGCAGGGATAACGATAGACAGCATTAAATAAAGACTCATCAGCAGATTTAAATAAAAGACAAGAATAGACTAGATTACTCTTCTTAAGGTTTGCTTAAGACACCAAAAAAAATTATTACTTTAGTACTATTCAACCAAAAAATGGGTTCAAAATAGTTGAAAAGTCATGCCTTTCCCCATTGTTGAAGCACTGCATCTAGATCTTTAATATCGGTACATTGTTGCTATTTCCTGTGTATTTTTAATCCACAATTAAACAGCAAAAGAATGGTTCGGTTGCGAACTGTATTCGCCAAAACAAACAAGTTTCCCGTATTAATATTTCATAAAGACAGAAGACCTATAAAACCCGACATCTATGGTGAAATTTGACCCTGAAACCGAGATTTATAGCGGTACGTTCAACCTGGTATTACTGAATAAATTCATTCATGAAGGGGTGTTTGAAGTAGTCGACAGTCATGGGGATTCCACCACTATATTGATAAATAACAGAGACGATTTTTTAAGTGGTTTTGCATCCGGCGTCAATGAAGCCAAATTAGGAAGGGACCAATATTATGCTGATTATAATGCCAATCCTTTTGCTTTTTCGGTAGGTTATGAACACTTTTTGTATATGAATAAAAAACCCAAAAAGCTTGAGGGTTATGATTGTCACGGGTTTTAAAGGAACATAAGTGAAAGGCATAAAATTAAAAACAGTGAAGCCAAAGGCCATTCAGTAACTTGGCGAAATGCTGTGAATAATGAGTTGCAGCTTCTAATTTTTGAATAGTTGTTGGTTTTAATTAGGTACTTTTATTAACTCTGAATTCAGTTGTTTGATATCGAAGGGCACATGTCCCATTGCATCAAGTGTTACATTGTGAAGTGCATTGGAAATCAGACGATTAACGATGTTCCAGTTTTCTTTCAACTCACAGGTACTTGCAATTTGGCAATCCCCCCCGTCCAACTTAGCACACTCTGTTAGAGCTATTGGTCCGTCAATGGCTTCAATCACCTCTGCAATCGATGTTTGATCCGGTTGACGACTCAGTTTATAACCACCTTGAGGGCCTCTAACTGATTTGACTAAATTACTTTTAGTCAGCGCACGCATCAATTTACGTATGGTCGGTAGAGGCAAGTGAGTCGACTCACACAAGCCGCTTAGCGTAATTAGCTCATCAAAATTACGCATTTTAAATACCACTAACAGCGCATAATCTGCCATGCGGCTAATTCTTATCATCAAAGACTCTCTCTAAAAATATATAATATAATCATTAACATAAAAAATAGTATACCTCAATGGTATGACTTATTTCCCCCATTATCACTCAGTAGTGAATAGCCCGGATAGCTCCCGTTCGGCAAAGCCACAAAATGAAACATAACGAGGTTGTATTTCACTTTATCGATTAACCCACTATTAATTGTAATTCTAACCATTAGAAGACTCACTCCAAACTAAATGTATACCAATTTGGTGTCGTATTGATTATTAGGCGTATTCAGGCTAACATACATTACTAAATTAGTATTCTTTATGGTGTTTGAGTCTCACAGAATACAATCGAGATCATAAAAGTGTCTAAGTGATGCTGCACTGCTTACTTTGCAAATCTACAAAAAGAGAGTTAATCATTATGAGCGAAAGCAATGTTATTGATGAGCGTATTAATTCCAGCTACGAAGCGGGTTTTATCACCGATGTTGAAATGCAAACATTTGATCCTGGATTAAATGAAAATGTCATACGAAAAATATCAGCAAAAAAAAATGAACCAGAATACATGCTGAAATGGCGTTTAAAGGCCTACCAAAAATGGCTAGAGATGGATCGTCCCGAATGGGCGCAAGTCAATTACCCAGAAATTGACTTTGATGCCATTTCCTACTATTCAAGTCCCAAAAGTCAGGATGATGCACCTAAAAGTTTGGCCGAGGTCGACCCAGAACTACTGCGTACCTACGAAAAACTAGGTATTCCATTACATGAACAAGAAATGCTGGCTGGTGTTGCCGTTGATATAGTATTTGATAGTGTTTCTATTATCACCACCTTCAAGGAAAAGCTTGCTGAGTCAGGCGTGATTTTCTGTTCACTTTCAGAAGCGATAATCGAACATCCTGAATTAATCAAAAAATACTTGGGCTCAGTGGTCCCCGTAAGAGATAATTATTATGCCGCTTTAAACTGTGCAGTATTTAGCGACGGTTCATTTGTCTATATACCTAAAGGGGTTAGGTGTCCGATGGAGTTGTCGACCTACTTCCGGATCAATGAGATGAACACGGGGCAATTTGAACGCACCCTCATTATTGCTGATGAGGGTAGCTATGTTAGCTATCTTGAAGGCTGTACCGCGCCATCGCGAGACGAAAATCAGCTGCACGGAGCAGTCGTCGAATTGGTTGCACTAAAAGGTGCACAAATTAAATATTCCACCGTTCAAAACTGGTACCCAGGCGATGAAAACGGTAAAGGGGGTATCTATAACTTTGTTACCAAACGCGGTATCTGCCATACCGACGCAAAAATATCATGGACTCAAGTAGAAACAGGCTCCGCCATCACCTGGAAGTACCCAAGCGTAGTATTAATGGGTGATAATAGTGTAGGTGAATTTTATTCAGTTGCCTTAACCCGAAACGCACAACAAGCAGATACTGGGACCAAGATGATCCATCTGGGTCGTAATACTCGCAGTACCATTATTTCAAAAGGCATTTCAGCTGGCAAAGGGTCTAATACCTATCGGGGATTAGTCAGTATGTCACCAAAAGCAGAAGGTGCACGTAATTTCACCCAATGCGATTCACTCTTAATTGGTGATAAATGTTCTGCAAATACCTTCCCCTATATTGTTAGCAAAAATCCAAGTGCGATTGTCGAACATGAAGCGACAACATCAAAAGTCAGTGAGGATCAGTTATTCCTATGCCAACAACGCGGTATCGATCCTGAAAAAGCGGTTTCCATGATTGTTAATGGCTTTTGTAAATCTGTTTTCAAAGAGTTGCCAATGGAGTTTGCTGTTGAAGCCGGAAAACTATTAGAGATCAGCTTAGAAGGTGCGGTTGGATAACGCACTACGACAGCACGGTTGGATAACGCGCTGCAAAAGATTAACAAAATTTCGTGATACAGACATCAGTCGTATTACCACACTGATAAAAACTTGATTAAAAGAGAATAAGGTCAATAGATGCTAAACGTTGCAAATTTAAAAGCCAAGATTGATGGAAAAGAGATCCTCAAAGGACTAAATATTGAGGTTAAACCTGGTGAAGTCCACGCCATTATGGGACCGAATGGGAGCGGCAAAAGCACGCTATCCAATGTACTAGCAGGTCGTGATAACTATGAAGCGACCGATGGAACCGTCATGTTTGAAGGCAAAGACTTATTATCGCTTGTGCCTGAAGATCGTGCACGGGAAGGCATTTTTCTTGCCTTTCAGTACCCAGTTGAAATACCTGGGGTCAGCAATCTTGAGTTTTTAAAAACATCTCTTGAATGTATCCATGCTTATCAAAATAAGCCTCTTTTGAGTGCGGTTGAGTTTATGAAACTGGCACGTGAGAAATGTCGACTGGTCGATTTAGATACTGACTTCCTGAAGCGTGGTGTGAATGAAGGTTTTTCAGGTGGCGAGAAAAAGCGTAACGAAATTATGCAGATGCTGATGTTGGAGCCAAAGTTATGCCTACTTGATGAGACCGACTCAGGTTTAGATATCGATGCACTTAAAGTAGTGGCGGATGGGATCAATCAGTTACGCAGTCCCGAGCGCTCCTTTATTTTGATCACACATTACCAACGGTTGTTAGATTACGTGCAACCTGATTTTGTGCATGTATTAGCCGACGGGAAAATCGTTAAATCTGGCGGAAGTGAGCTGGCGTTAGAGTTAGAAGAAAAAGGCTACAATTGGTTAGAAAGTGGAACTGAGCAATCAGCAAATCCACTTAAGGTTTAACCATGAATAATCTACAACAAATAACCCCTGATTTTACTAACGATCTACCACATCAAAAAACCCCATGGTTACAAGGTATTCGTGATGCGGCAAGTGAACGCTTAAAAGCGCTGCAATTACCGACCCAAAAAACCGAAGATTGGAAATATCTGAAGCTTGAAAAATTGTTAGCTGTTGATCAACTTGACGCACAAAGCATGCAAGTGCACGATTCAAAAAGTATCGACGACATTGATGAATTACTTGCGCAGTCTTTAATAAAGGACCTTGATGCGTATCGTCTAGTTTTTGTCAATGGCGTGTTTGTGAGTGAATTATCTCACCTTCATAGTAACCCTTACAGCACTTTGTTCTCTGAGGCTAATACCGCTCAACAGCAACTCATTATTGAACACCTAGATACCAGTCATAACTATTACCACGACTATTTCTCTAGCCTTAACAGCGCAAAACTTGAAGACGGTTTGCTGATCCATATTCCTAAGAATTGTGCGATTGATAAGCCATTTTATATCGTAAACCTGTCACAAGGTGAACAGCCAAAAACAAGTATTATGCGATTATTAATTGTTGCTGAAACGGGCAGTAAAGCGACAATAATCGAACATGAAGACGCACCACTAAAACACACGGCAATGGTTAATACTGTGATTGAATGTTTTGTAAACGACAAGGCACATATCATCCATAGCCGGCTGCAACTTGATGAGAGTGTCACGAGCATATCCAGTCATCGTGTAAAACAAGGTCACCATAGCACTTATCAACAACATCAAATTAGCCTTGCTTCTAAATTGAAACGTAATGATCTTACGGTGTCCTTGCAGGGGGAATATTCGACTACCGATATTCGAGGCAGTTTTTACGGTCGCCATCAACAAACGATTGATAACCATACTTGTATGCAACATATTGCGCCAAATTGCAGCAGCAATGAGGTCTTTCGAGGTTTAGTCGATGACCAAGCCAATGCTGTCTTCAATGGCCGTATTCATATTCATCCGAACGCTCAAAAAACATTAGCCGAGCTCAGTAACAAAAATTTATTACTCTCAAGCACTGCCACCATCAATACTAAGCCTGAACTGGAGATTTATGCTGATGATGTGAGATGTTCACACGGTGCAACAGTTGGTCAAATCAATAGTGAGGCATTATTTTATTTACAATCTAGAGGCATTCCAAGGGTCGAAGCTAAACGTCTATTGAGCCTCGCTTTTATTGCCGAAATAGTCGAACAACTACCACAGAATAGTGTGCGAGAATTTGTTACACAGCGTTCATCTAGCTTACTTTCCTCATTACACCACGAAGGGGAAAGATAACGATGTCCTCTATAGATGCAATTGAGCAAGACAACACATTTAATATTGCAAAAGTTCGGCAAGATTTCCCCATATTAGATCAAAAGATTAAAGGTAAACCTTTAATCTATTTGGATAACGCGGCAACCACTCAAAAGCCACAGATTGTCATCGATGCTATCAGTCAATTTTATAATACGAATAACGCTAATGTGCATCGAGGTGCCCACACTTTAAGTGATAATGCCACGGAACTGTTTGAAAATGCACGCAGTAACGTGCAAGGTTTTATTAATGCAAAACATGCTCATGAAATAGTGTGGACAAGGGGCACAACAGAAGCAATCAATACAATTGCCAGTGGATTAGCGCAAAGCTTTTTAAAGCCAGGTGATGAAATTATCATTTCAGCAATGGAGCACCATGCCAACATTGTACCTTGGCAAATGGCAGCACAACGAAGCGGTGCCAAACTTGTAGTGGCTCCGATAAATGAGAAAGGCGAGCTGAATTTTTCAATTTATAAGACCTTACTCAATAAAAATACAGCAGTTGTTGCTATGACACATGTCTCCAACACGCTTGGTACGATAAATCAGGTTAAAGAAATAGTGCAATCTGCACAGCAAGTTAATGCCATAACAGTGATAGATGGCGCACAAGCTATTGGTCATGGTTTTGTTGATGTCCAGGACCTGAACTGTGATTTTTACGTCTTCTCGGGGCATAAGTTATTTGGGCCTACGGGTATCGGTGTGTTGTATGGCAAAGAAGCTCAATTAGAGCAACTACCCCCGTTTCAAACCGGCGGAGAGATGATCAAAACAGTCACATTTCAACAGGCAACTTGGAATGAATTACCCTATAAATTTGAAGCCGGCACGCCAAATATTGCGGGTGCAATAGGACTCGCAGCAGCCATCGATTATGTAAACAGCATTGACCGCGTTGGTGCGATAGCACACGAACAGCGATTAACTAACTATTGCTCAGAGTTAGCCAATAGTATGGATGATATTCATATTTACGGCACGGCAGAAAATAAGACCGCTATTTTTTCTTTTCTCATGGGTGATGCACATCCAAGTGATGTAGGTACTTTGCTCAATCAACAAGGTATTGCTGTGCGAACAGGCCATCATTGCACGATGCCATTAATGAATGAACTGGGCATTTCAGGCACGGTACGCGCATCGTTTTCTATGTATAACACCGAAGAAGAAGTGGCAATGTTATTTGCAGCTTTGACTAAAGTGAGAACATTCCTTTAACTAAAAGCCACATTAAAAAGGGTAATATTATGACTGTAATGACGTTTGAACCAAGTAAGCCACGCGTGTCTTTAAGTGATAGTGCGCGTACTTTTTTAACTCAAAAAATAAAAATTAAGCACGCAGTTGGATTGTGCTTTTCAGTAAAAAAAAGTGGCTGTAATGGTTTTAAATATGTATTAGATTTTATTGACAAACCCAGCACAGAAGAACACTTAGTCATCATTAATGATGATGAATTAAAACTCTACGTCACTCAAGAAGCCTTACCCTATGTTAATGGTACTGAAATTGATTGTGTCACTGAGGGATTGAACAAGGTAATTAAGTTTATTAATCCGAATAGCTCAGCAGAATGTGGTTGTGGTGAAAGCTTTTCAGTCTGATGGTTTAATTCAATATACTGGAAAAATGTTATGCAAAAACAAATAATTGTTGTGAATAAAGATTGCCCAGCGCTACTTGTGCCAGACGGCATTCCTATCACCATTAAAAAAGATACCTTTGTCACTCTGACACAATCATTAGGTGGAGCATATACCGTTCTTGTTAACGGTAATATGGCACGCGTTGATGGCACTGATGCTGATGCACTTGGGTTTGAACCCATCGTTTTAGAGTTTGAGGATTCAGGTGATCAAACAGTCATCAAAAGTAATGTATGGAAAGCGATATCTGCTGTTTACGATCCAGAAATGCCAGTCAGCATTGTTGATTTAGGTTTAATATATGACTGTAAAATTGAGGGCAATACCGTATTGATTTCCATGACGTTAACGGCTCCTGCTTGTGGTATGGGTCCGGTATTGGTAGATGATGTTAAATATAAAGTTGGGCTAGTGCCTAATGTAGATACCGTGAAGGTCGACCTTGTACTTGATCCGCCATGGAGTCGAGAAATGATGACCGAAGAAGCACAATTAGAGATGGGGTTATTCTGATGAATAACCTGCCTATCAGCCACTTTTCAGACAGCCCCTTTGGTACTAAAATCAAGTCTGAAGACATCGCAGAGACTCTGTGTTTCTTTGATGATTGGGAAGATCGTTACCGATATATAATAGACCTTGGTAAGGAACTTCCTACCCTACCCGTGTCATTTAAAACTGACGAAAATCTTATAGTTGGCTGTCAAAGCCAAGTATGGCTAGTATGCGAATACGATGCAAAAAATAATATTCTTTTAATGGCAGTCGACAGCGAAGCACAAATTGTAAAAGGACTCGCTGGCATTGTCCTCAGTGCTTTTAATAAAAAAACACCTCAGGAAGTGACTGATTTTAATATCGAAGCATTCTTTACCGATATTGATTTATTCAGTCATTTGAGTTCGATGCGTGGTAATGGGTTACGTGCCATGGTTAAAAAAATATTGTACATCGCAAAGCGATGTTAGCTAAACAACATTTCAATGTGTCATTAACAATGATTAATCAATCGCACAATTCTTCAATTATTAGACAAATAGCACACATTCAATTAGGAATAGTCACATGAGCATCAATCAGACAATTCAAGATATGATTATAAATAAAATTTCTGACGCACAGGTCACAGTTAATAATGTGGGAAATGGGCATTTTAGCCTAGTTGTCACCGCTCAAGCGTTTGTTGGGAAAAATATGTTAGCTAAACACAAGTTAGTGCTATCTGCCATCGCGCCACTGATGACAGGACCTAGCGCTCCCGTCCATGCCATTGACAACTTAAAAACGATGTTACCTACCCCCTAATTAAGAGCATCACACTTTAACAATGTTAAAGACTAACCAGTTATTTTTTGGCCTCAAGACATGTCAAATAGGCCAAATTTAATAGTAATACGCAGAGTATTAATAGGGCTCACAAATACCATGAATAACATAAAACAATCAAAATATGTGGCTGGAGAAAAGCTGCGTAATGCTGACAAGTTAGCTTTTATTCCAGTAAAAATAATTGCTAGTGAAAAAGAAACAATATTAAAAAAACCTAGTTGGTTAAAAATAAAGCTGCCAAGTAATACCGCTAAAGTAGATCAAATTAAACAAGCTATGCGTAAGCATAATCTAAGCTCAGTTTGCGAAGAAGCTTCATGCCCTAATTTGCACGAATGTTTTAACCACGGAACCGCTACATTTATGATCTTAGGAGCTATTTGTACGCGCCGCTGTCCGTTTTGCGATGTAGCACATGGCAGACCTTTACCAGTCAGTGCTGAGGAACCACAAAAATTAGCAGCCACAATACGGGATATGAAATTAAGGTATGTGGTCATTACATCAGTCGACAGGGATGACCTTCGTGATGGCGGGGCTCAACACTTTGTCGACTGCATTAATGCGATACGTAAGGAGGTACCCAACATAAAAATAGAAATTTTGGTTCCTGACTTCAAAGGCCGTATGGACAAAGCACTCGATATTTTAAGTACGGCACCACCAGACGTATTTAATCATAACCTTGAAACTGCTCCACATATGTACCGTGAAGTTCGTCCCGGGGCTAATTATAAAAATTCATTGGAGTTGTTACGGCGCTTTAAAGTCATGCATCCACAAGTAGCCACAAAATCAGGGCTGATGCTTGGTCTTGGTGAGACGATCCAAGAGATTACCGACGTACTAAAAGACTTGCGTGAGCATGACGTAGAGATGCTCACTTTAGGGCAATACTTGCAACCTAGTAAACATCATCTTGCAGTGAAACGTTATGTTCCACCAGCAGAATTTGATCAACTAGGTGTTATCGCAAAAGAACTTGGGTTTACTCATGCTGCATCTGGCCCATTGGTGCGTTCAAGCTACCATGCAGACCTACAAGCCGCTGGTAAAGAAATAAAATAACCATACCACAGGATACACTATGCTCAGAAAATTCAATCCCGAAAAAGTCATTGATGTCGTTCATTGGAATGACACACTTTTTTCTTTTAAAACGACGCGTAGTCAAAGTCTTCGCTTTAGAAATGGGGAATATATCATCATTGGCCTAGAGCAAGAACAGAAGAGACCAATCTTGCGCGCCTATAGTATCGTGAGTGCAAACCATGAGGATTATTTGGAGTTTTTCAGCATTAAAGTAGAAGGCGGTGCCTTCACATCTAAGTTGCAACACTTAACTGTTGGTGACGAAGTCATTATCGGTGGTAAACCAACGGGCACATTGGTTATCGACGATTTACGCGATGGCAGAAATTTGCTATTAATCGGTACTGGAACAGGACTGGCTCCCTTTTTAAGTATTATCAAAGACCCTGAAACCTATGAACGCTTCGAAAAAGTTATTCTGTTTCATGGTGTTAGGTTTATCGATGAATTGTCATACAATAAAATCATAACCGAAGACCTCCCTAAGCACGAGTATCTTGGTGAAATGATTACTGATCAGCTTATTTACTATCCGAGTGTTACTCGTCAGCCATATAAAAATCAGGGTCGAATTACTGATTTAATGAGAACAGGAAAGTTATATCACGATATTGGCATACCCGAACTTGACCCAGAATTTGATCGCGTCATGTTGTGTGGTAGCCCATCCATGTTGAAAGAAACGTGCGCCATTATTGATGAAATAGGCTTTAGAGAAAGTCCTAAAAAAGGTGTGCAAGGAGACTACGTGGTTGAAAGAGCTTTTGTTGAAAAATAGAAAGCACCATAGATGACAGCAAGGTAATTTTATTTAGGCCTCATTCTGCTAATGGTGCATGGGCCGCTCGTATTTATTTAGTCATGTAATGATGATGCACATAAAATTACTTCGTCAGGTGACTTTTCTGATCAACAAATTGAGCGTCATGATCGATATCAACAGTATCATCGAAAAATGAAGCGATGCTCTCATCACTCAATACTATTCGATAAAAGATATCAACAGCAGCGTCAACAGCTGCTTGTCCCCCAATATCCTCAAATATATTGATGTTCATCATTTATTACCTTTTTAATATATGTAAACAAATTGAGAGTAGCTGTCTTTTCGAAAATAAAATATAGGTAGTATTACTAGTTTTTGATTACCCCTAAATTACAAAAACTTGAAGTATAGTAAATTTAAAAATGATAAATGAGTATTAAAATAACGCATGAATCTATTCGTCTCTCTCAAGAAGACCAACAGAGGTTGTGCGAGCATATTAAAGTTTGAAACTCAGCCCTTCCTAATAAACTGATTAGCGGGTTTGGGCGTGAACCGGACATACGATTGAATCAATCGCGACTGATAAGAGATCGCTCATTATAGCCAATGGACTGACTATCCTTATCATCTAATTTGGCTCTGCCCCTTTTATTCCGTTACTCTGACCTGTGCAAGGTTTAGTTAGCCATTTTCAACTCAAAGCTAAAACAGGTGCCTTTACCTAATTGGCTTTCGACCAATAAGTCTGATTCAAGCAGTGCCATCAGTTTGCGACTAATCGCTAATCCAAGACCAGCATGAACACAATTATCCCTTTCGGTATTGGTTGCTTGATAGCGAGCATCAAAAATAAAGGCTATTTCTTTATCACTGATCCCAATGCCTGAGTCTCGAATGTCTACGCGTAATTTTTCATTGCCTAAATGATGTATGGCGGAAACATTGATTTGGACCTGCCCAGATTCAGGAGTGTGCCTGATAGCGTTTTCCAGAAGGTTAGTTATTACCCGTTCTAGTTTGCCAATATCAGCAAAAACCTGATAATCAAATGGGTCTGGGTTAACACTCAGACTGATGTTCTTATGGTTCGCTTTTAAAGCAAATTTAGCTGCCACGTCATGCAGTAACTCACCTAAGGGAAATGGCTCTTGGTTTAAGGTAACTTGTCCACCTTCGAGATAGGCCAGTTCAAATATTTGATCAACTAGGTGTTTCAGATTTTTAGCATTTTTAAGAGAAATATCCACAAAGCGATTACGGTCAACTGCACTCAATGAGTCTGCATTGAGGGCAAGGGTTTCAATGTACCCCTGCAAATTGGCCAATGGTGTGCGCAAGTCGTGAGATAAATCGGCGAGCAAGATACGCCTTTTGCTATCAATTTGTCGAAGTTGCTCAACCTGATTGTCGATATGCAGCAACATTTCAGTATAAGCACAACCCAGTATATGTACTTCATTACTACTGTTGTTGTCCCATTTCGCCATATTTTTGGATGTATTACCGCTTTGAAAATCAGCGGCTCTAAACGTCAGCATGTCTTCGCTTAAATTTCTTAATGGCGCGGTAAAAAACCTAAATAGTCCCAGTAGTGCAACTAAAAGAATAATGAGTCCCGCTATAATAAATAACGCAAACTCGCGCATATATTGACTGTTTTGCAAACCAGCCAAAATTGAATCATAAGCTTCACTGCCAATGATAACGTACAAGTAACCTTGCAGTTGACCGTCATTATAGACGGGGGCCGCAGAAAATATTTTTTGTTTGCCAATATCCCTTGGGTCGTCGCCCAGTACTGGGAAATTGTTGCCGCCATTAATAACATTAAGCAAAGGGGTTAATTCAACATTACTCCGTTTTACTTTTCCTTTTTCTGCCGAAAAAGTGAGGATATTGCCTTTGTCATCCAGATAATAAAATTCAAAGCTAGGCCCAAGGATCATAAGTGTGTGAAAGAGGTTTTTTAAGGCCTCATAGTCGTACACTCCTTTTTGCAACAATGGATTGTCAGCAACCAAATGCGTGGCTAGATTAAGGTGTAATTTTTGTTCAGCTTCTTGTTTAGTTTGTGTTTGGAGTTGCCCAGTTGCCCAAAAAAAGCCGGCCAACACTAGCATAAACACCACCACTAACGATAAAGCTAAACGTTGGTAGAAACATAATTTCATAACTTAAAATACCTAAGACTACTCAACACCAAGAGGATTAAATTTATAACCAATTCCCCAAACCGTTTGAACAATTTGCGGCGATGTGGCGTCTTGTTCTATTTTTGCACGCAGGCGATTGATGTGCGAATTGACCGTGTGCTCATAGCCACTGTGATTGTAACCCCATACTGATTCCAACAATTGACTGCGGCTAAATACTTGTTGGGAATGACTAGCCAGATGGTGCAATAATTCAAATTCGGTTGCGGTTAGCTCTAATAACTGATCTTTGAATATCACCTGATGATTCTTTTGATCAATGCTCAGATGGCCTATCACTAATGATGTTTCTTTTGCATTAACATTGTTCTGTTTATTTTGTTGCATAACATGGACTTTGCGTAATTGTGAACGCACACGTGCCTGCAGTTCTCGTACACTGAAAGGTTTAGTCATATAGTCGTCTGCACCTAACTCTAGACCTAATACGCGATCTATTTCTGAGCTTTTTGCGGTGAGCATAATAATTGCCTGTTCCGGCTTTTCTTCGCGCACCATACGGCAGAGATCTAAGCCGTTCATACCAGGCAACATTACATCGAGTATCAGCAAGGAGTACTGATTATTTAGGGCTTGGTTTAAAGCTTTATCACCATTGTCCTGATGTTCAATCTCAACACCTAATTCAAGTAAGTTGACTCGAATTAAATTGGCAATATCGAGATCATCTTCAACTATTAACACGGTGTCTGACATTAATTTGGCTCCACATTCGCATCATTAAAAATAAAAAAGCGCTCTTCGTAAGGAGAAGAGCGACTATCTACCCATAATATTTCAAAATAGGTCACATGCTCTGTGATGATGACTTAATCTATACTGTTACTCAGTGCGAGTTACCACAACACGTATCGCAGGATTATCAAACTTATGCTCAACCCTAAGGATTGAATTACTTAAGCCATCATCACTAGTTACTACGCCAGGGTGCATGGCCACATATCCAGTATCATTTCGCATCGCATTGAAACCTTCACCACTATCGGCAGGACCGGGTATTGTGCCCCCAGCCTCAGAATTAACTTCAGTGCCGGCATCATATACACCCGCCGTAGTTGTCCAGCTATCCCCTACGGCTAACTGACTAAGATCCCATGCATTTAATCCACTAAACGCATCGTTGCTATTGACCAACATGGTTGCCACCGTCAATTTTGCATCTGTCACATCTTGAACAGTCACACTCATCGTTTCATTGCCGCCGGGTCCGATTGCTCCTGCTCCAGAAACAGAAGCCATCCCCAGTGCCAATAAACCAGAATTGTCACCGCCTTCTGCCATCATTTCTAATTCTACTGATGGCACACCACCAACAGTCCATAAATATCCCGATGGATGTAGCACTATGGCAACGGGCGATAGTGGTTGTGACGTGGTTAAGTTTGTTACGGTAATGTCGTAACTTACATCAACAGGAACCGGCACTGGCGCAGGCACCTCTACTTCTACTTCTCGTATTACTTCGACTTCATCGTCACTACAGGCACTTAATCCCATAGAAAGCATTATCAATGCGGTGATGTGAAGCTTAGTTGTTTTGAATTTTTTAAACATAACAGTCTCCTTAGTTTACGGTTACCGTTACTTTAGCTACCGGGTTTAACCAACGATGTATGCTGTTCTTCACATCACTTATGCCGTCTGTTGATGAATCGTCACCAATATTGCCTGGATGAATATGCACCATTGCGTTTGATTCGGTATTTGTGACGCCACTGCCCCCAGTGCCCAGATCAGTCAAAAATGGTGCTGCAGGAAAACCTGGTGTACCCGGCGCGCCGCCACCAATAATTTCATCATTCGCTTCGGTACCCGCATCATAAGCATTAAGATAAACAGTATAGGTGCCTACTTCAGTTGGGATAACCCAATTGTCGAGGCCAATAAAGCCATCATTTGAGGGTAAAATCATCGCTACTATAGACAACACTGTATTGCCTTGTGCGGTCATAAAACTACCGGCAACTGACGAAGTCGGTCCTAATGGCCCCGTAGAAGGTTCAGCGAGAACATCTGCATTGATGGAGGTAGCAATGGTTACCAGACCATCGAGTGAACCACCTTCCGCCATAGCTTGAATTTCTGTCGATGCAGCCTCCCCTACCTCAAAAAGACTCGCAGTAGGAGCATGCGCCACAACCGCGACGGGAGTGAAATACATGCCCTGCGTTAGGTTCTGTACTTCAATCGTTAAGTCAGCCGCTACAGTTTGCTGAGAAGCCACAGCTAGTAACCCAGCGCTAAACAGTGTATTAAATTTCTTCATAGTATTTCCTTCGTTTATTGAATGGATTGTCGTAATGAATGAAAGTGTGAGCGTAAGATGTCCCGAAAGTATCACGAAAACTAGACGATTTTATCAAGCTGAAGTTTGTTGGTTTAGATCAATAGCGAATTTTCAATGTTATTGTTACCCGATTGATGCTCAAGTTGCACCGCACAAAACAAAAATGTTTTAATATTGGATTTTGTAACGTGATTAAACAACAAGGTAGTCTTCGATTGTTAGAGTTTGAAAAAATTAGCCATTATTATCAAAACCGCTGTGTGTTCAATGATTTCTGCATTAAAATTAGCGAGCCGATGGTCCTTATTAGTGGCCCAAACGGCAGTGGTAAAACCACTTTATTAATGCTGGCTGCAGGTCTCATTACGCCAGATGCAGGTAAGGTGAGTTTCAATCAACAATCGGTGTTAACGACAGAAAGTAAAAAGCATATAGGTATTAGTGCATCTAAGGTGGCCTTACCAGGATTTTTGACTGTGGCTGAATTATTGGATTTTCATCAGCGTCAATTTAATTGTGAACCGAACGAGCATTGGCTCACACAATTTGGCTTAAAGCAGTATTGGCATACTCAAGTCGATAACTTGTCTTTAGGTAATTATAAAAAGCTCAGTTTGCTCACTGCAGTGCTGCATCAACCAAAGTTGTTATTACTTGATGAGCCAGCTAACGGTTTGGATGACAAAGCGCGATTAGCGCTTAATTTACTGCTTAGCGATTATCCAGGGCAGGTCATTATTGCCAGTCATGAAGCGATTGCATCCGAACATCAGCAAGTAAGACACATTCAATTACAACGCAGTGAGCCAGCATGAATTACTGGCAATTTAGGCTCAGGCTCTATAACGAATCACTTAAACAGTGGTTAGACAGTATCAAACAATTAAGTATGGGCATCGTTGCTTTGTTTCCTCTTGCTTTGCCGGCGCTGATTTTATTACCATTTATAGCCTGGGGAATACTGGCGGATACCAGCAGTGAAAACACCCTGTATTTAAATACTTTATGGTGCTATTTATTATTTATCTATAGTTGGATGTTGATACAACGCCATGGCGTATTGGCCACCCAGCATCGTTATTATGTTGATAGTTTAGCGGTAACTGACGTAAAACGTCGGTGGTGTGAAACGGGTTTAATTGTATACAGTGCAAATATTCTTTTGCTTGGGCCGCTGTGCCTAATGTTATTGATGATATATGGAGCAGCAGACCGCTTTTTCACTTTTCCTCTGTTGCATATTGTTGAACAACTAGCACCTATTTTTGGGCTGGTAGTTTTAGTCAGTTATTACAGTGTTAGTGCAGTTCGTGTGCCCAAATTACCGTGGTTGAGTTTGTTGATATTACCCTTAGCGGCTATTTCGATGGCGGATGAATTCGCTAAAACACAGTGGTTGGTTTTGTGGTGTGTGGCGATAATAATTGAGCGCCAGTTACCTATGCCTTCTTTTAGTTTGGGTAACTGGCCTAAAGGGCTATTCAGATTACAACTACAGGCAGATTTACAAAACCCTCGTTCTGAAGGATTACGTTTTGTTGGCTTGTTATTAATGACCATTATGTTAGGGATTATGTTTAACGGTGTAAAACATGAAGCGCAGAGTTATGTTGCTGGGTTTCTCAGTTTTTGTGCCGCTTTGCTTATGGCGAGCAGCTTGTTCGATTCGCAAGCTTTACTGCGTTTATATCAACCCTATTTTACCAGCTTGCCCATTTCTAGGTATGTATTGCAAAGCTATTGTTTGTTGTATGTTGCAGTCAAAGCATTGCCCGGCTTACTGTTGCTTAGTTATTTTGACTTGTTTTCGGCTATGCATTGGGCATTGTGGTTAATGTTTTATGTAACGAGTCTAGTGGGTATTTTGTACCGACCGATATGGTTTTTTATCTCGCCAATTATCAGTGCGATAGTGGTGTTTTTGCTGATGAGCTTGGCGCACTGAATGCACATAAACGGTTTCTGTTTGTTAATTTCGAATTCTGAGTTCAAGTGGTCATTCATCGACGCTAGTTTTCAATCCAAAAATGAGCGTTCTGTAAATTATAGAGTGATGTGAAGACACTCCGATCACTCGCCTTTAGCCAACTGTTGCAATATGCTGCAGTCTGGACTGCTGTCACCACGGCAACTGGTAGCTAGCTCAGTTAACACTTGCTGCATATGCTGCAGCTCAGCAATTTTTGTCTCAATTTCGGCCAGATGTTGCTCAGCCATCTGCTTCACTGCTCGACTTTCCCGCTGGGGATCCTGCCACAGACTTAGTAACGATTTAATCTCGTGTAACGAGAAACCTAGATTGCGTGCCTGTCGAATAAACTTTAGCTGATTAAGCTGTTCGCTATTATACAACCGATACCCAGCCTCGGTCCGTGGTGGCCTTTGTAGTAAGCAGGACTCTTCATAATGGCGGATCATTTTAGCGGTCAAACCACTCGCTTTGGCCGCGTTACCTATGGTGAGTAATGTATTCATATTACCTCTCTTAAAACGTTTTACGTTGCAAGCGTAATGCATTGGTAACGACCAGTACGCTGCTGATAGCCATCGCTGCACCAGCAATAATTGGATTTAAATATCCTAACGCTGCCAATGGGATCCCGACGCTGTTAAAAGCAAACGCCCAGAATAGGTTCTGCTGAATATTTCGATAGGTGGCTGATGCTAGGGATATCGATGCTGACACCAATGCAGGATCACCTCGCATTAATGTAATGGCTGCGGCGCTTATGGCAACTTCTGTACCTGTCGCCATCGCAATGCCTAAATCGGCCTGAGCAAGCGCAGGCGCATCGTTAATCCCATCTCCAACCATCGCTACTTGATAACCTTGTTGCTGGTAGCTTGCAATAGCTGCCGCTTTATCTTGAGGTAATACTTCTGCTTGATAATCGTCTAGTCCCAGTTCACTGGCTACCTGCTGTGCACTTGCTGCTGAGTCACCGGTTAACATTGCGACTTTGATACCTCTATGTTTTAGCGCATCTACAGCGTGTTTTGCCTGTTCTTTAATTTTGTCGGCAAAACACAACAACCCCAACAACTCAATGTTCTCGCCTTGTTTACTTGCCAACCAAGAGACCGTTGCACCTTGGGTGGTTATTTGCTGCAAAGGTAATGTAAGTCCCAATTCTTGCATCCAGCGACTACTTCCGAGTAACAACTGCTTGCCATTTTCTTCGCCTTGAACCCCTTTACCAGCAATGACTTTAAAGTGTTTTATGTTAGGCAATTTAGTAGCGTATTGTTGTGCCCTTTTTACGACGGCTTTAGCCAAAGGATGTTCACTATTTTGTTGTAAGCCGTATGCCAGCGTGAGTAATGCTGGTTCATCGATTTGAAACGCTGTTAACTGAATCAATTCAGGCTTACCTTCAGTTAGGGTGCCCGTTTTATCAAAGACAACCATATCAGTTTGTTTTGCCTGCTCTAGTGCTCGCGCATCTTTTACCAGTATGCCGTGGCGTGCAGCTGTGCCAGTGCCAGCCATAATGGCAGCAGGTGTGGCTAAACCCAGAGCACAAGGGCACGCAATAACAAGCACAGCAACGGCATGCAAAATACCTTGAGTCCAATCTCCGCTTATCACTCCCCAGCCAAGAAGAGTCAACAGTGCAATAACCAGCACTAATGGTACAAACACACTGCTGATTTTGTCGACTAAGGCCTGAACAGGCGCTTTGGCCCCTTGAGCCTGTTCGACCATGTGGATAATTTTCGCGAGTGTCGACTCCGCACCAACAGCAGTGGCCGTCAACTCCAGCACCCCATCAAGATTAATTGAACCACCCGTGACCTTATCACCAATAGATTTGAGCAGAGGCATACTTTCACCACTAATCAGCGCTTCGTCTACATGGCTGTCACCATTGATAACTTTGCCATCAACGGGGATGCGTTCACCAGGTAATACTTTGACTTTTTCATCCCGTTGCAGCTCTATTGCAGCAACTGATTGCCAGTTTTCATTACGCCATACATTGGCGGTAGTCGGTTTTAAACTTTCCAATGCCCGCAACGCGTCTGTGGTGTGACGTTTGGCGCGCTGTTCTAACCGTTTTCCCAACAGCACTAAAGTCAACACGGCGGCACTACTTTCGAAATATAAATGCGGCGCACCGTGCTCGCCATCAAAGCTATACCAAAGATACAACGATAAACCGTAAGCTGCGCTGGTACCGATTGCGACCAGTAAATCCATATTACTGGTGCCAGCCTTTAGGGCATTAAAACCAGCACGATAAAAGCGTGCGCCAAAATAAAATTGTACCGGTGTTGCCAATAACCATTGCCATAGAGAAGGCATCACCCAATTGATACCAAACAACATACCTAGCATCGGTAACACCAGTGGCAATGTCAGCAAGGACGCGCCAATAACAGGCCAATTATCGCTGCGCAAAAATGGCAGTGCATGGTTATGTGTTTCAGCCTGTTCAGCCAAGCTCTGCTGTGAATCAAGCTGGTAACCTGCGTTTTTCACAGCTTCACTGAGCACCTTCTCATTAAGGCTGGCCTCACTCATTTTACTTAGCAGCGTTATATTCACCTGCTCTGTTGCAAGGTTAACATTTGCTGTTATCACCCCAGCCACATTAAGTAACGCCTTTTCTACTCGACCGGCACAGCTCGCACAAGTCATGCCTGTTACTTGATATTGACGTGTTTCAGTACTAACTTGATAACCCGCTTCAGTTATTGCCTTTACCAGTTCATTAACACTGGGGTTGCCCTCAACTGTTACGGTTTCAGTTGCCAAATTAACACTGGCTTGCTCAACGCTCTGAACTTTGAGCAACGCTTTCTCAATACGACCTGCACATGACGAACATGTCATACCTTGAATGGCGAGTTGCATAGAAGATTGCATTACCTTCTCCTTTTTATACCAGTAAGCGATGATATAAGGTTAAACCTTACCACGATGGTAAGGTCAAGTAAGGTTTGATAATAAATGTCAAAATAGCGTTTGGTGGTTAAAACCATCTGATGATAGCCGTCGCTAAGGTAAAGACAAAATGACAAGGTGTGCAGAGTTGCCAACAAAGCGGCTTAGCGTAACGTCGATATTTTTGCCAACCATCAGACCTTCAATAGCTTTACCAAGCTTTTTAGCAATCACATAACCGACAGCCAAAATTATCAATGTGACAAGGATTTGTAGGCCGTTATCAATGAGATACTGGGTAATGACGTTAGAGATAACCTGTGATTTTTCGATTTCTTGATACACAGAGGAATGTTCCATATTGAAAGGGGTAAACCCCAAAGATTATTGACGTTCCTTGTGGATCGTCTGAAATGCACAAC
>Ga0307492_10000094_pt1 | contig 42053 bp, 36 predicted proteins | sample SI3LmetaG_FD_202365 | JGI IMG/M metagenome (GOLD analysis project Ga0307492, IMG submission 202365) | Sea-ice brine microbial communities from Beaufort Sea near Barrow, Alaska, United States - SI3L | ecosystem: Environmental > Aquatic > Marine > Coastal | place: USA: Alaska | collected 2017-05-06 | reverse complement strand
CTGATTATGGCATGCATGCATTATTACCGACAGCGTATTGCCACCTACGAGTAATTCAATTTCACAGCGTTGCTTTTCACTTTTGGCAAAGGTTGTAGCCATAAATGCATTAAATATAGGCAGATCAACGTTACTGAAATAGATGCCAAGCCGCAGCTTAATTAGAATATCATATGATTTTTTAAGTAATAGGACAGCCGCAGGGTTGGCATCCTGAATAATGCCATAGTGTCCAATGGTTAGGTAGGGAATAGGCGCGAAATTATAGAGTTCAGCATAACGCTGTGAAGACTCTCTTTCAGCTATTTGTGCATTTAAGAGTTCTTCATTTTTTATCTCTAACTCAATTTGATGAATTCGCAACTCACCCAGCGCATTCTCGGTATTTTGTTCAATATGAAAATCAGTCTGTTCTTTCTGTTTTTCTTCAGCGCGCTGGCGAAGCGTTGCTGAGGATGATTGGAGTGATTTTGGCGAGTCGCTCATCTGTTAGTTATTGGCGACTGGGCACAAAACTCATTAAATGACACTACTCCGCCAACAGAAGAACTAACAATGATGCGCATATTTACCACAATAAATCTATATATAACTAATAGAGGCTTTAGGTTGAGCACTGTAACTAGCAGTTTCATAAGTATAAACGTCCTTATCAGCTTAGCACTTTCAATATAAGCACATTTCCGCCATCAAGTAAACCTTTAAATCGAAGAGCATGAGTTAGCACTAAGCAGAGTGTCAGGCCATAAATTTAAATCTGTGAAGGTCATTAAGGGCAAAGTAATTAACGTCTAATAAATGATTTTATCCAGTTCTATTATCTCCCTATTTACTACCGTCGCAGAACGCACACAGCTCGTAGTGCTGTTTTAGTGTGCTAAAACATGATTGATTGAATTGTGGATGTACACTAAAAGGAATATTCATGAGTGAATAAAAACGACAAAATGCTATGGTGCAGTTAACAAAAATACTATACGGACAATCGAGTTTTTGGCGAGATTGGCCTCCCATTAAGCTCATTTAAGCATAATGGGAACATTTCCCTGAGACTAACAAAATAATTCTGGTCAAACTCTTTCTGAACATAACCTAAATATTAAACTGTATTATGAGATTAAGCTGATAGATGCAAAAAAACAGTAATAACCGAACATTGCAAAAAAACTGGAATACCTGTGCCGACTCGGTGCTAATTTTTGACATGGAGGTGTTTGATAAACTAACACGCCATGAAAAGCACAGAGCAATCAAGCAAGTTACCATAAATTTTATGAGTGAGTTAAAGGTTATCTATGACTTTGAGCTAATAGGATTTGATTTTTTAGGCGAAGGTACAAAATCAGAAAATAGTAAAACAAAGCATAACTATCACGCTATTTTTCTAAATTATGACTTTGGTAAGGAAATGAATAAAGATAACGGGCGTAATTCACAAAGCTTATTGCACAAGTATTTTCAACATTTAGGTTTTGACAGTGGAGAAATTAAAAATATTAATAACAAGGATCATGAAGAGAATAGGGTTATGTGCGAGAGCTTTCTCATCAAGTCAAAGAAATAGAACACACTAACCGAAAGTGCGAAACACAGAACTTAATGCCTCTAGACGACAAGCTTGATTTAATTGACGATATTAAAAAAGAAAGGAACGTATCAAAAATTAAAAAAATGGTTCCTAAACCTATTTTTAATTTCTTTATATCCCTTTAGGATATCATTTTCTTTCTCACTAGTTGCGATATCATTTATTCCAAACACAAGATAAACAGTTTTCGGGTTTAGCCACGTCTTTATCTAAAAACACTCCCTTCCATTTACCAGCAGAAGTATTACTGTCGCCTAAAAAAACATTACAATCAAATAGTAGTCTCTTAAAACTACTTTTATCTTGAAATTGCTTATTTGTCACCAATTGTTCAAAAGGAGTTATTTTATAATGCCCTACTGCAACAGCAAAAAAAAACTGACACAGATAACGGGGCCTAACAGTAACTTTTTTAACATCCTTAATTCTTTAATAAAAAATTTATGTGTATTATAAAAAAAGAAAAATCGCCCATCATTAAGGTGGTTTTCATAAATATGGTAGCGAACTAGGGATTTAAGTCCGTTTAAACAGGTTCACGGGGATTGGCCACATAGCCAGTAATACGGCTGGTGACTTCAAGCATCGGATTATCTTACGGTAGCCCAATTCCACAGCATAAGAAAATAACTTTTAAGGTTGCTTCTTAGTTTATCGGCCGTTCGAGTGCCTCGCGACCTATAGTCTTGAATGATGGTCACTAATTGCGCCCGTGTCACGTCTCGCACTTTTTGTGTGCCAATCGTTGGAATGACAGCGCAATCCATGCAGCCTTGTGCTAATGCAGGTCGTTTGTATTTTCGGTGTGCAACTTCGTCCATATAGTTAATAAAAAACTGCTCAGCCGTAACCGCTGAAATGGTCGCCGCCGTAGTTATTTTGCCGACTCAATTCGCGCTCTTTTGAGGATCATATAAGGATGTTTACCGATAGTTGTCATGCTTGTCTCACCATCTACCCGACGAGGTACTAGCGATGTCTTAGAGGACATCCACACTTGTATTATCAATCAATCAGAAAGATATAAGCGTGTGTCTTTACCTTCCTATTTTAAGTTCTTGATAGAGTGTTGGTTATAACTCACTGGTATAATAGGCTCAGGCATAAAGTTTCCTTAATAAACTTTAGATTGCTAAGGTTCGGTTAGTATTGTCGCACTAGCCGAGTCTGATTATACATACCTAGCAGCTTTTGTGTGCCAACCTGTGTGCCAATCGGGTCAGGATCGCATCAAATCATACAGGACTGCTATAGTTATTTTTACTTATTTATCAATAGGGTAGGATTTCATGGGGCCAATAAAAGTACTTTTCGTATGCATGGGCAATATCTGTCGTTCACCCACTGCTGAGGGAGTATTTAACAAAGTGGTTGCAGATAATGGAACAGCAAATCGTTTTATTGTCGATTCTGCCGGTACTCATGCCTATCACATTGGCGAACAGTCCGATGCACGATCACGGCAAACGGCAATTAGCCGTGGTATCGATTTATCTAAAATCCGATCTCGCCAGGTCAGTCAGTCTGATTTTGAACATTTCGATCATATTCTTGCCATGGATAGTGAGAACTTTCAAATACTAATGACCGACAGTCCTGATGAATATCAGCATAAAATCAAACTATTTTTAGATTACGCACCGAAACGGGAAGAGAAAGACGTGCCCGATCCTTATTATGGTGGTCAGAATGGTTTTTCTGATGTATTTGACTTAGTCGAAGATGCATCAAAGGGTTTTTATGAAACCATCACTAGACTAAATTCAATTTAAGATACACTCAATAATTCATAGGGATTTTTTCACTGTTGTTAGCTAAGTACTTTCCTGAAATTGTCATGCAAAATATGAGTCTTTTGCCAAAAATGATATAGTAGTCGGCTAATTGTCATTACTAGTGTCGGCTAAATGACTTAACTTGTTGATTGTTTAAGGGGGGAGGTAGATGGAATCGTCTAACCTAATGAATGAAGGTTTGACCTTAATGCTGTTTGGCATGGGGTTTGTGTTTCTTTTTTTGACCTTATTGGTCGGTGCGACAACACTTATGTCGCGTATTATCACCAAATATGAAAAAAACGTGGGTGCACTGCCTGAGGGTGGAGTGCCTTCACCCACTGCTGTTATTCCTCGACATGGCCCGCTTGCCGAACAGCCAGTTAAGCAGCATGTTGAAGATAAAACAATAATATCTGTAATCAGTGCTGCGGTTCATAAATACCGCTCAAACCACAAATAATTACATCTAGCTACTTACTATTAAGGCCATAACCATGACCGAATCTAAACGCCCATTGGGTATTACGGATGTTGTTCTTCGTGATGCTCATCAATCCTTATTTGCAACCCGCCTTCGTCTCGATGATATGTTGCCGATTGCAGCAAAACTTGATCAAGTAGGCTACTGGTCAGTAGAAACATGGGGTGGTGCAACCTTTGATGCTTGTATTCGTTATTTAGGTGAAGATCCTTGGCATCGTATTCGTAGTCTAAAAGCTGCTATGCCCAATACACCACAGCAAATGCTTTTACGTGGTCAAAACCTATTAGGTTATCGTCACTATGCTGATGATGTTGTTAAAAAATTCGTCGAACGTGCAGCCATAAATGGGGTCGATGTATTTCGCGTATTTGATGCAATGAATGATCCCCGTAACCTTGAAACTGCACTTAAAGCCGTTCAAGAAAATGACCGCCACGCACAAGGTACCATTTCCTATACACAAAGCCCTGTTCACAATTTAGATACTTGGATTGATTTGGCTAAGCGTATTGAAGATATGGGGGCACATTCTTTATGTATTAAGGATATGGCTGGTTTACTTAAGCCTTATACAGCGTTCGAGCTGGTCACAAGTCTTAAGCAAGCCATTGATATTCCAATCCAGTTGCATTCTCATGCAACAACCGGCTTATCAACAGCCACCATTATGAAATGTGTGGAAGCAGGCATTGATAATGTTGACACCGCTATTTCATCAATGTCGATGACCTATGGCCATTCGCCTACTGAGTCCATCGTATCTATATTTGAAAATAGTGAACGTGATACTGGGCTTAATATTGAGTTACTTGAAGAAATTGCTGCTTATTTTCGTGAAATACGCAAAAAATATGCACCATGGGAAGGCTCACTCAAAGGCATTGACTCTCGTATCCTAACGGCACAAGTACCTGGTGGCATGTTGACTAATATGGAAAGTCAACTTCGCGAACAAGGCGCAGCCGATCGTTTTGATGAAGTATTGGCTGAAATTCCACGGGTACGTGCTGATTTAGGTTATATAGCACTTGTTACACCCACTTCACAAATTGTTGGCACACAATCAGTCTTGAATGTATTAACAGGCGAGCGCTACAAAACAGTAACAAACGAAACCTCAGGCATACTAAAAGGTGAATATGGATCAGCGCCAGCGCCTTTCAATGCTGAGCTACAAAAAGAGGTGCTTAATGGTGAACAGCCGATTACCTGTCGTCCTGCCGATCTGCTTGACCCAGAAATGAATAAACTAACAGCTGAACTGCAATCTCATGCTGTTAACGATAATATCGAATTAGAAGCAGGCGACCGTGAAATTGATGACGTATTAACCTACGCCCTATTTCCTCAAGTGGGTTTGAAATTCTTAGCTAATCGAAATAATCCAGATGCTTTTGAGCCAATTCCAACCCTAGCATCAGCAGAAGCTGCTACCCCAAAAACTAGCTCAGCTGATCAAGAGGTTTATACCATTGCTGTTAACGGCCAAAGCTATGTTGTTCAGGTCAATGAGGGAGGTGATGTTAGTAATATTACAGCTTCAGTACCTGCCCCATCAGCAGTGCCTATAGTATCGGGTGGCGAGCCTGTACTCTCCCCTCTAGCCGGCACGATTTGGAAAGTTGAAGTGAGTCCGGGGCTAGCAGTAGAAGAAGGGCAAGTATTAGTTATTCTTGAAGCCATGAAAATGGAAACACAGATTGTGGCACACAAATCAGGTGTTATTGGGTCAATTTCAGTTAAACCAGGTGATGAAGTCAAAGTTGGCGATCACCTAGTTTCTATCGCATAAGGGTTAAAAATGGACCAGTTATTACATCTATGGCACAACACAGGCCTTTATCAAATGCAGCCAGGTCAGGGCATTATGATCCTTATTGGCATGTTGTTACTCTATTTAGCTATTAAAAAGAATTTTGAACCGCTATTACTTGTACCGATTGGTTTTGGTGGTGTACTCGCCAATATTCCAGGTGCAGGTTTAGCTGAAGCAGGTGGAATATTACATGTGTTTTATACCGTTGGTATTGAAAGTGGTGCTTTCCCCTTAATCATCTTTATGGGTGTGGGTGCGATGACAGATTTTGGCCCACTACTTTCCAATCCAAAAACCTTATTTTTAGGAGCTGCAGCACAATTTGGTATTTTTGCAACCTTGATGGGAGCTGTACTGTTATCCATTTTCGGTGTTTTTGATTTCAGTCTAGCTGATGCTGCTGCTATCGGTATTATAGGGGGTGCGGATGGCCCGACATCGATCTACGTTGCCAGCAAACTTGCACCTGATTTATTAGGTGCTATTGCCGTCGCTTCTTATTCTTACATGGCATTGGTACCCTTAATTCAACCGCCAATCATGCGTGCATTAACTAATGAAACTGAACGTAAAATAAAAATGACACAATTACGTCATGTATCACAGCGTGAAAAAGTAATCTTTCCGCTATTATTACTTATTTTAGTCGCCTTTTTATTACCCGATGCTGCCCCCTTATTAGGCATGTTTTGTTTCGGTAATTTGATGAAAGAATGTGCTGTAGTAGATCGCTTAAGCAATACTACCCAAAATGCACTTATCAACACCGTCACTATCTTTTTAGGTTTGGCGGTAGGCTCAAAATTAAGTGCAGATAAGTTCTTGGATTTCACTACATTAGGTATTGTATTGTTAGGACTGATTGCCTTTGGTATAGGTACGGCTTGTGGTGTGATCATGGCCAAACTGATGAATAAGTTAGGCGGTACTCAAATTAATCCACTTATCGGTTCAGCTGGGGTATCGGCAGTGCCTATGGCGGCCCGAGTGTCTAATAAACTAGGCCTAGAGTCAGATCCTCATAACTTCCTGTTAATGCATGCTATGGGACCCAATGTAGCCGGCGTTATCGGTTCAGCAGTGGCTGCCGGTATTATGATTAATTACGTCGGTGGCTAAAAAACTAGGCCACACATTCAACAAAAATATGTGGCCTAATTTTGTTTGACAGCCATTTTAGCGGATGCCAATCGTTCACCCATGCCATTTATTTGGCAAGAATAGTCCGAAAAACTCGTTGAACGAGTGGCCGTAGCACGCCATAATAACTCATCTATGCGCTCAAATTTTACCTTGATATTTTTCTGTTCAGCCAAATCAAGCATCTTTTGCTTGGTCGTCATTGACTTTAAGTCTGCACAATAATTATTGATTTGATCATTATTCCACATCGCATAGACGGGATAGACCATTCCTGTAATCAACAAGATCTGTATAAAGTTAACAAAAATTTTCATGGTAATCCTCTCCTCTTAATCGCTATAGAGAGAATACGTAGCTGAGCAATGTCATTCCGCGAGCAAATTCACATTTTTATACTAATAAAGTAGAGATTATTGCAGCTTGTGAACTGGTTCTATATTTCAACTGGTTTTCAATGCATCCATTGATCTAGCATGAGCCTAAGTTGTTCTAATTATTTGTTTATTAGAGCTGATAGCGTCAAGCAACACTTCTAATCTTTAGTATTGAGAAGATCACCTAAGGCAGCAAATGGATTGTGGGTTGTAGTGTGTTTTTCAAGATCTGGCCCTGTACTCCCATAACGAACTTGTTCAATATAGCGTGAGTGTTCGTTATCATGGCAATAAATACACAACAACTCCCAGTTACTGCCATCATTGGGATTATTATCATGATTATGATCCCGATGGTGAACCGTCAACTCCTGAAGGTTTAACTGGGTAAACTCACGTGAACATCTACCGCACACCCAAGGATACATTTTTAATGAACGTTCTCGATATGTCTGCTCGCGCTCAGCTTGATATTTTTTTGATTGGGCAACAATATCATCAAGTCGCTTATTTTTATCCGAAGCCATTAGTCTTTATCCATTTTTAAATCATTAATATTGTTACAAACCCAGTAAACTATCCACATTCTATTTATTCTATAGGTTTATTTTTATGACACAAACTACCATTAGCGTTGTTCTCACACAATCCCCTACCGAGCTTTATAAAATTTTAAAATTCGAAGGTTTAGCATCTAGTGGCGCTGAAGCAAAAATTGCCATCGCTGATGGTTTAGTTAAGCTAAATGGTATTGTAGAACTTCAAAAGCGTAAAAAAATTGTTGCAGGTGATATCATCGAATTTGCTGACTCGACTTTAAACATCAGTTGTGGAAACTAATCGAAGACCAGTTTATCAACAAGTATGTCATAACTCGATAGTTACGATATAATGAGCCTTTTTATATTACCCCGGAAAAATAATGGCTAAAGCGACAGCAAGACATATCTTAGTAGACAGTGAAGAAATCTGTCTTGAACTTAAAAAAGAAATCGAAGAAGGTGCTGATTTTGCTGCTGTTGCAAAAGATAACTCTTCTTGCCCATCAGGTCAATCTGGTGGTGACTTAGGCGAATTCAGCCCTGGCATGATGGTTCCTGAGTTTGATAAAGTTGTTTTCTCAGCACCACTCAATACAGTTCAAGGTCCAGTACAAACACAATTCGGTTACCACTTATTAGAAGTTACTAGCCGTTCAGAATAATAATCCTTGATAGGATTAATCTAAAACCTTATCAGCATTGATAAGGTTTTTTTTTGCTAAATAATCTTATAATCAGGTAAATATTGTAAAAGTTGTTTGCCATAACCCTTAGTCAATAGTCGCCGATCTAATATCGTAATCCGGCCAGAATCAGTTTCTTTTCTCAATAAGCGACCACACGCTTGAATTAACTTCACACTAACAGCGGGTAATGACAAAGCGATAAAGGGCTGACCTCCAGAGCGTAAAATCCACTCTTGTTTGGCTTGTTCTATCGGCCGCGTAAACACAGGAAATGGCAGTTTAGTTATAACAACATGGCTGCATAGCTTACCCGGCAAATCAACTCCTTCTGCAAATCTGTCCATGCCAAAGATAATGCTTCCTTGTCCACAATCAATGCGTCTAATATGTTCGACAATCATATTTTTTGGCGATAAAGTGTCGCCTTGTAATAACACTTGCTTGGACAATTCGCTAGGTAGTTGTTTATAAACGGCATCCATGACTATTTTAGAAGTAAATAAAACCAAGCTTGCTTCTTTTATATCAATAACAGTAATTAACTGTGAAACTACTTCCTGCTGCCAATCGATAAAATTCTCATTGGGTAAACTACGCATCATTGGCAAGGACAAAGTCGCTTGTTGTTGATAGTTAAAGGGTGATTTTACCGATAAAAAGTGTTTTTCATTATAACGTTTCAAGCCACAATCAGCCCTGAAACGTTGAAACAAACCCAAACCACGCAAGGTCGCAGACGTTAAAACAACACCATATGCTTGCTTCCATAAGCTTTTTTCAAGAAAATAAGCGGCGGTCATTGGCCCAGAATTGATAACTAATGTGGTCTCTTTAGAAAACTTTTCTAAAGATAACCAACGCACATTGGGCGGAATGTCAGGTTTGTCTTCATCCAAAAACAAAGCCATAAAATCAATAAGGTAACCAAAAATATTTTGCACCGTACCTATTTGTGGTAGCAATACCTCTGCCACCTTATTAGATACTTGTTGTGTTTCTAAGCCATCCTTGATCCACTTGGCAAATAAGGTGTAGTGTTTATAAATAATATTGGCGCGTTGTAATAAACCATGGCACGGCGTAATCAAGGTTTTTACTAGTGGGCTTTGCCAATAAATGCGTGGTTCACTGACTTTTCCTGCCAGCATGTTTTTGACCAGTTCATCACTTTTCAACAAGGTTTCCATTTGTTGCAATAAAGTAACCACTCCCGGTAAATCTCGTCGTAATTCCCCCAGCATAAAACCAAAGTCATGTTGGCGAAATGCCAGTGCTTTTACTAGCTTCTTTAATACACTATCAGCCGTTTCTGCGGTTTGGTATAGCTGAGCAAAGTTTAACGCCTTTGCGGCATGATCCAATGCTTTTTGTGGCAGGTTATGCGCTTCATCAAATATAAACAGAATTTCTTCAGGATTGGGCAATACCAAACCGCCCCCTAAGTCAGCATCGCTTAATACAAGATCATGGTTGGCAATAAGCACATTTGCTGTGATCATTTCACGACGAACCAAATAATATGGGCAACGTTGATATTTTGAACAACTTTTACCTGCACAGCCTTCAGAATCAGTTGAGATCTCGTGCCATAACACTGGGTCAATTGCATCAGTTCGGCTGTCTCTATCACCATCCCAAAGGTTTTTATCCCATTGCAGATGAAGTTTTTCAGCGGCAGCATATCGCTTTGCTTGCTGATATTTGGTATCAACATCCAAACTTAACTCGTGTTGATTGCCAGCACTCAATAAATTAACCAACTTGCTTGGACACATATAACGCCGGCGTCCTTTAATCTGAATAACTTTAAGTTGTTTCCCCGTTGCTTGCACAAACTGAGGTAAGTCTTTTTGAAGTAGTTGTTGCTGAAGATTCACTGTGGCAGTGCTAATGACTAATGTTTTTTTATTGTCTAAGGCAACATCAATAGCACCTGCTAAATAAGCTAAGGTTTTACCTACGCCCGTCGGTGCCTCTACCACTGCCATTCTGTAATGTTCAGCGCCTTGCATGCACTTTGCAATAAACTGGCTCATTTCTATCTGCTGAGGACGTGTTTTAAAGTCAGGCATAGCGGCTTCAATATGCTTGAAAATTGATTCGACCACCTTAATTCCTATGACTAGACTGGAAGGTTAACCGTGTTTTAAGCGGCTTATTCACTTAGATCCTTAGGTAGCCAAGCTGATGTTTTACCCATCCAATAATAGGCCGTTAAACCTATCCATTCCCGCGATGCCGGTTCTAAGGCTTTTAAATGTTCAAACAAATCGAAATCCCATTGACGAAGAGCAATATTATTGCTTCTATAATCAACCGGATAAGCAATAACATTAATACCTTGTTTGCGAGCAGTGCCAATGGCCCGTGGCATATGAAAGGCTGAAGTCACTAATAAATATTGCCCCGTCGCTTTGGGTAATTTTTGTTTTAAGAACAAGAAGTTTTCATAGGTATTACGTGACTGTGATTCGATAATTAGCCGCTGTTTAGCAATACCAATGGTCGTTAGAATGACTTGCGCAATACTCGCCTCATTTTTATCTGTTTGAAAACGTAATAAACCACTGCCACCTGAGTAGATAATAGGCACTTCAGGATAATGTTTGGCTAATAAGGCAGCTGCAATATAGCGATCGCCAGCAGCACCTAGTTCATGGCTATGCCAACTCAGTGATTGTTTTAATTTTTCTCCACCACCTAATAGGATAATGCCATCAATCTTTTGAGGTAATCTGTCTGGCTTACTAAAGCGGTTTTCTAAGGGTGAAATAAGGCTATCACTGAAGGGATAAGCCATTAAAAGAAAAGTCATAATTGTTAAAGGAAATAATATCCATTTTGCAGCCCTTACTTTATTATTCAATAACATGGTTGTGGCTAATGTCATCATAATGATGATTAGATTACTCGGGCTTAATACTCCCCATGTTAATTTCGACAGTACAAAAAACACACTATCCATGATTAGACATCATTGTTGCGGTATAAGCCAAGTTGATCAATTAGTTGTATCGCTGGATCTGGCATTAAAAACTGAGGGCTTTGACCATGGAGAATTAACGATCTGATAGCGGTAGCTGAGATGGCTAATTGCGTTATTTCAATAGGCCAAATCTTGCCTGATAAGACTTGAGCATCGTTCGCTTTCGCTAAATGTGTTTGATACCAACTATTCAGTTCCGTTGGCATTGCCATTGTTTCACCAGGCCGTGCGATGACCACAATGTGTGCTAGCCCGAGTAAGTGTTGCCATTGGTGCCATGTTTGAATACCTAAAAAGGCATCAGTCCCTAATAATAAATACAAGGGGTTATCAGGAAAGTCTTCACGCAAGCTTAATAATGTATCCAGTGTGTAAGAGGCACCTTCACGTTGTAACTCACGGTCATCCACCACAAACTGATCACTATTTTTCATCGCTAGATGTAACATCATCAGCCGTTGCTGTGGCGTGGCGTGAGGGACTTCACGATGCGGTGGCCGCGCACTAGGAATGAGCCTCACATGTGCTAAGCCAAGTTGTTGCTCAACCTCCAAGGCAGCACGCAAATGTCCAAAATGAATGGGATCAAATGTTCCACCTAATAGTCCAATCGCCTCTGTCATCTTATTCTCGAATTTGACCACTACCTAATACAATCCATTTTTGCGAAGTCAGTCCTTCTAGACCAACAGGACCACGAGCATGTATTTTATCAGTTGAGATACCTATTTCAGCGCCTAAACCATATTCAAAACCATCAGCAAAACGGGTAGACGCATTGACCATTACCGAACTGGAGTCTACTTCTGCTAAAAATTGACGTGATCTTGTATAATTTTCGGTGACGATCGTTTCGGTATGACCAGAGCTATGCTGATGTATATGATCCATGGCTTGTTCAAGCCCATCAACAATTCGAATAGATAAAATTGGGCCGAGATATTCGGTATCCCAATCTTCATCGGTCGCTGCATTAATATTAGTTAAGATAATTTGTGTCACTTCACAACCACGAAGTTCGACCGCTTCGGTTGCATAGCGCGCTGCTAATCGAGGTAAAATTTCAGCAGCAACAACACTATCAACCAATAAGGTTTCCATCGCATTACATACCCCATAGCGATGACATTTGGCATTAAAGGCTATCTCTTCTGCCATCTCTAAATCGGCTTCTCCATCAATATAGACATGACAAATGCCATCTAAATGTTTGATCACAGGTACACGTGCCTCTTTGCTCACTCGCTCAATCAAACTTTTGCCACCGCGTGGCACAATGACATCGACATACTCAGTCATCGTGATTAACTCACCGACGGCAGAACGATCAGTTGTTTCAACCACTTGAACTGCCGTTGTAGGTAAACCTACTTGTTCAAGGCCACGGTGGATACAAGCTGCGATGGCCTGATTAGAATACATAGCTTCACTTCCACCACGTAAAATAGTGGCATTACCTGATTTCAAACATAAACCAGCCGCATCTGCCGTCACATTGGGACGAGATTCATAAATAATCCCGATAACACCCAACGGCACACGCATTTTACCTAGTTGTATACCTGAAGGCCGATAATTCATATCACTGATCTCACCCACGGGATCAGGCAAGGCAGCAATTTGTTCCAAACCTTCCGCCATGCCTTCAATTCGATCATCAGTTAATGCCAGACGATCTAATAGGGCCTCATCTAAGCCTTTGGCCTTACCTGCATCTAAATCTAGCTTATTTTGCTGTTTTAATAGCTCTGAGCTTGCCCTTATTTCGCTAGAAATCGCCAATAAGGCATTGTTTTTTGCATTGGTACCGGCACGAGATAAAGCGCGACTAGCAACCCTAGCTTGTTGTCCTAACGTTTGCATGTAGTGTTGAATATCCACAGGTTTTTCCCCTCACTGTTGACTAATTATCTGTACGCCAGCAACGTGCATACATAGTTGTTCTAATAATGACCAAGGACAGGCTTGCAAACTACCTTTAGCGGCGCGATCTATTTGTGCCATCGGCTGCAAAAATTGTTGCCATTGCTGACGAGTATGTCGCATTAGAGCTTGTTGCATCATTGGTCGATGTTTAACCCAAACAGGTGGTTTTTGTGATGAAAGTATCTGGTCCATCCTGCCACCTTGTTCGACTTGAATCGCCATATCAATAGCACGATGTAATGCCCACGACACTGCTGAAAACACGGCTAATATATCTAAACCCTCTGCCCTTAAACGTTTAATCATCCGTGGGATTTTAGCTGTATGGCCTGAAAATACGGTGTCCATTAAACCAAATGATTCAAAACGAGCATTATCAGCTACAGACTCCAAAACTATTTTCTCATCTACTTCGCCATTAGGGCAAAGTAACTGTAACTTGTCTATTTCTTGTGATGCGGCAAATAAATTGCCTTCCACCCGTTCAGCTATTAATGCAGCAATTTGTTGATTTACTTTTAAGCCACGCTGCTGCATTCGCTGTAAAATCCAGCCAGGTAAACTGACTAAATCTACTGGCCAGACTGGAATGGTTACGCCAATTCTATCTAATTCAGTAAACCATTTACTTTTTTGGGAACGACTGTCGATTTTACCACTGATAATCAATAAGATTGTATCAATAGGCGGATTTTCAACATAGCGCCTTAAAGCTTCGCCCCCCTCTTTACCTGGTGAGCCAGAAGGCAGACGTATTTCCAACAAACGCTGACTAGCAAATAAAGACATAGTTTGCTCTTGCCATTCCAATTCAGACCAGTTGAAACGGCCCTCAACATGCCAAACTTGGCGATCATCAGCACCTGATTTTCGTGCGTATTGGCGGATCACATCACTGGCTTCCTCCACCAGCATTTGTTCATCACCAAAAACAAGATAAACGGGCAGTGCTCCCTGCTGCAAATGCCCTGATAGCTGCTCAGCTTTAATACGCATTATGGATGTTTATTTTGCTGCTGATAAAAGACGTAACAGGCTTTGTACTAACTGTTGTTCCAATGCTTCACGCAATAGTCTTTCTTCGCTATCAGAAGACAATACTTGCGTCTGATCAAATTGATAATCACGTTGTGCTTCAATATCTTGCAGTGCTACCAATACTTCACCATCACCATCGGTGACTTTAAATTTAATTAAGCCATATAATTCAAACTCACTGACTTTAGCACCACTACCGACAGATAACACTCGACGTTCAAAAGTATTTTCTATGATCGTCAATACCGCACTGTCTTTATCAAAGTCATTAACAAGGGTTACACCGTTTTGCTTTAAACCTCGTCGAAGCGTTAGACCGATACCTTGTTGCAAATTTATTCCTTGTACATACATCTGTTTCATACTATCTGGCAGGTTGGCACCACCACGTAAGTGAAAACCACAACCTGCTATTGTTAGTAATAACAAAGCAGTAAATACATTTATCAAATAACGACTCATATCAAATTCCTTAAGCTGCAACCACAATATTGATTAATCGACCCGGTACTACAATCACTTTACGAATTTCATTACCATTTATGAAGCGTTTTACTGCTTCATCGGCCAAAGCTAAGGCCTCAATAATATCTTTATTCGCATCTGCTGCAACGGATATTTTAGAACGTAGCTTACCATTGACCTGCACCATCAATTCAATTTTATCTTGCACCATGGCAGACTCATCAATTTCAGGCCAAGCTACATTCACTATTGCCTCATCATGACCTAATTGCTTCCATAAATGATGACTAATATGTGGCGTAATCGGCGACAACATCAACACTACTATTTCTAATGCTTCTTGAATAACCGATCTAGCTTGCTGACTTTTATCTGTTACTTTTGCAATCGCATTCATTAATTCCATAATCGCAGCAATCGCAGTATTAAAAGTATGGCGACGGCCTATGTCATCGCTCACTTTAGTCAAAGCTAAATGCGTTTGGCGACGCAAAGACTGTAGCTCATCATTCAACTTAGTTGTATCTAATGACTGAACCGCACCTAAAGTCAGATGATCATTAACCGAACGCCATAGTCGTTTCAAGAAACGATGCGATCCTTCAACCGCTTTATCAGACCATTCTAAGGATTGCTCTGGTGGCGCTGCAAACATCATAAATAAGCGAGCGGTATCAGCACCATACTGATCTATTAAAGACTGAGGATCAACGGTATTGCCTTTTGATTTTGACATTTTCACGCCATCTTTTAAAACCATACCTTGAGTCAGCAAGTTTTTGAATGGCTCATCACCGCTTACTAAACCTTCATCACGCATGAGTTTATGGAAAAAACGAGCATATAACAAATGCAATACCGCATGTTCGATGCCGCCAATATATTGGTCAACAGACAACCAATGGTCAGCACGTTCATCCAGCATCGCTTGTTCATTATCAGGGCAAGTAAACCGAGCGTAATACCAAGATGACTCAAAAAAAGTATCAAAGGTATCAGTTTCACGTTCGGCATCCGCGCCACATTCTGGGCAAGCACACTGATAAAATTCCGGCATTGATTTAATTGGTGAACCACCCCCATCGACAATGACATCTTCAGGCAAGCGCACCGGTAAGTCAGCTTCTGGAACCGCTACGGCACCACAATCAGGGCAGTTGATAATGGGGATTGGTGTTCCCCAATAACGTTGGCGCGATACACCCCAATCACGTAAACGATAATTTACTTGGCGTTCGCCCTTGTGTAGTTGTTCGAGGACATCAGCAATGGCATTAAAAGCATCAGCAGAACTTAAACCAGTAAATTGTCCTGAATTAACTAAGCGCCCTTTGCCAGTAAAAGCCGCTTTGCTTAAATCACATTCCTCTTTATCTAGTGGTTCAATGACCTGATTAATAGGCAAATTGTATTTTAGGGCAAACTCATAATCACGTTGATCATGTGCTGGCACCGACATAACAGCGCCCGTACCATAACCCATCAATACAAAATTTGCTGCCCAAATTGGCACTTGTTCACCCGTCACAGGATGAATAGCCATCAATCCGGTAGCCATACCTTTTTTCTCTGCCGTTTCTATCGCAGCTTCAGATGTTTCCATCTTACGACATTCAGCAATGAATGCCTTAAGTTCGGAATTAGACTCAGCTGCGGCTAGGGCTAGAGAATGCTCTGCCGCAACAGCAATATAACTGACGCCCATCAGTGTATCCGGCCGAGTTGTGTAGACATCTATAGTGTCCGTGTCATCTAACAGTCCAAATTCGATTTGCAGGCCTTCTGATCGACCAATCCAGTTGGCTTGCATGGTACGTACTTGTTCTGGCCAACCATCAAGCTGATCTAAATCATCGATTAATTGATCAGCATAATCGGTAATTTTCATAAACCATTGTGGGATCTCACGTTTTTCAACCTGAGTATCACAACGCCAGCAACATCCATCAATGACCTGCTCGTTTGCCAACACTGTATTATCAACTGGACACCAGTTTACAGCTGCTGTTTTTTTATAAACCAGACCTTTTTTATATAGACGGGTGAATAACCATTGTTCCCAGCGATAATATTGTGGTGTACATGTTGCTAGTTCGCGATGCCAGTCATAACCTAAACCTAAACGCTTAAGCTGGTCACGCATATAATCGATATTTTCATAGGTCCATGCTGCTGGCGCGACCTTGTTTTTAATTGCTGCATTTTCAGCAGGCAAACCAAATGCATCCCAGCCCATTGGTTGTAAAACATTTTTACCTTGCATTCGCTGATAACGTGAAATCACATCACCAATAGTATAGTTGCGCACGTGACCCATGTGTAATTGACCGCTTGGATACGGAAACATCGCTAAACAATAATATTTTTCTTTGCTTGGATCTTCTATAGCACGAAAGGTATCGTGGTCATGCCACCATTGTTGGGCGGCAGTTTCAATGTCTGCGGGCAGGTAATCTTGTTCCATGCGACCTCTTTTACTAAATACTTAAAACCGGTAAGGATACCGCACCCAGCTCAGAGCTAAAAGTAATCAATCAAGTTGTTTAGCTTAATTATTTCTGTAAAAGGTAATATTGATTTAAATGTTAGCCTGATTCATTATATAAATTTCTTCAGCAAGCATACTTTTAAGCATTATCAAGACGAGTTCTATAGGTTAATAAGTTAGAACAAAACAGCCACAATACAGCAGAAATTAAGCGTTTAAAAAAAACATGGTACTTCTACTTGCCAAGGCTATGGCTCCTAAGTATAATGCTCATCTTTCGTTGCCGGTGTAGCTCAGTTGGTAGAGCATCTGATTTGTAATCAGAGGGTCGTAGGTTCAAATCCTATCTCCGGCTCCAACGAATTTGTCGAATTATTAAAGCCTTAGCGGATAAAACCACTAGGGCTTTTTTGTTGACTGAAATACGGGTTAACACGGGGTTAACATTCAAACCACGTTCATCCGTTAATTAACTAGAAAAGCCCTAACAAGTAATCAATAATTAGCAGACACAAAAACCCCGACACTTTCGGATCAGGTTTTAGATTTGAGTAGGAAAACTGTTAAGTCTATTTCGTTAGCATTATCTCTTAGAATAGTTAACGTCTTGGACACATTAATGCCTATTTTGACGTGATTAACCTTATTTTTCAAAACCTCAATAGAAATCTGTCCACCGGCTTATTTGCCATGTTATGTAGTTCTTAGGTTAAGCCCAGTAGATTTATTAGATGATAATGTCTGCTATGGCTTATTAGCTGTCACTTTTTCCATTATTAGCAGCTAGTCTAGCTATGAGTAGAGTGTAATAACAATCCAACCGTAAGGATACGGAAAATATCCAATGGAAAAGGCTAACAATGTTGCTATAAGTAATGTAACTAGCAGCGCTAAAAACCAATCAATTTTAATATTTGTCTCCTTTGTGCCAACAGCAGTCTCTCAGACAAACATCTAATACATATTAATCAGCCCTATAATCATAGATAGCTACCGGCTGTTGGTCAGTATGCTAGGGATAAAATCAAAAAACTAACGTTGCGTAGTTAATAGCCCTATTTCTGCCATAGTTTTTTGCTTGATATAAGGCTTCATCAGCTTGTTTGATAATGTCCGAGTGTACTTCATCACGACTCGGCCATATAGAACTAAATCCTAAACTAATCGTTACAATATTTTTTTCCGAACCACCCTGTGGGATAGCGAGAGCGGACACTTTTTTCACTACTAATTCTGCATACTGTGCGATTTGAGAAGAGTCGCCACCGATAGTTAAAATAATGAATTCTTCGCCACCATATCTAGCGACAAAATCGGTTGACTTCAAAAAAGAGTGACTTACCTCTCGTGCAATTCTTTTGAGCGTCTCATCGCCAGCTGGATGCCCATATGTGTCGTTATATTTTTTAAAATGGTCAGTAATTGTTTTTGTCGAATCGCAATTTGCCATTGGATCCGTAACTGTTCTTCGAGATATCTTCTGTTGTAAACACCTGTTAAAGCATCAATATTTACTAGGTATTCAAGCATAGTGTTGCTTTGTTTAAGTTCGTTATAGTCGTCTTTTAGACTCTCTTCCATTAGTACTCTATGTGGTTACATCTTTTTGAATACTTAAATAGTGGATTAGATTATCTTGTGCATCGAAAATGGGCGACATACTGAGTTCATTCCAAAACATTGAACCATCTTTTCGATAATTTCTAAGCGTCACAAGGCAGGGCTTTTTTTGATTGATGGCGTCACGAATGATATTGAGTTTGTCTTCTTGCTTTTTATCATTGCCTTGTAGAAATCTACAATTTTTACCTTCAATATCTTCAAGTAAATACCCCGTCATTCTTTCGAAAGCTGGATTTACAAAAACAAGAGGATTATCTGGTAATGAAGAATCGGAAATGGTGATGCCGTCACGGGAATCCATGACGGCTGCTAGAAGAATTTCTCTGTTAATCACCTGAACCTCCTAGTTTTATAGCAAATTATTAAACTACGTTTAATTTAACTTATTAATAAAGTTAAGACAATAGAATCTAATACTTTGTTGATCTGGATTAAGAAAATACGATGTCCAGTTTGGGTCGAAAGCGGTCTAATTAGACCCAGCTCATATTATGGCTGACCAACTACAAACTAACGACAATTCTTCGCCGGTGAACAGCACCTTATTCTTCTCTGACACTGCGTAATAGCTCTGGCAGTTAGATAGATGGTAGATATGACTATTCTTATTACCGATAATAGTCCCTTTCACAATGTTAGGATCATGATCAACAGTACGCTTTCCTTATACAGCCAAGGCTTCCTGTATTTTAGTGTTTTCTATCTAAGGATTAGGGATTAGGCATCCCATTGACAATTACTAATACTTAGATTAAGGTAATTTTACCATATAGATCAATATTGTTATTAAATTTCCCCTAATCTTAAATGTTTAACAAATTAAGGAATGAGCTGAGTATGCCCCCCAATTTTAACGCCGAAGGGCAACTGGCATATCATTCAGGACCCCAGAGATACATGACCGAAAAACCCGACCTCGAAAGCAAACTAAAACAAAGTAAAAAGCATTTATCTCTTGCCATGAAGGACGCCGGTGAAGCTTTATGGGATTGGGACCTAACAACCGATAAAGTTTACTTTTCACCGCGCTGGAAAAGCATACTGGGCTATGAAGATAATGAAGTTAAAATTGATTTCTTGGAATGGCAAGGCCTACTTCACCCTGATGATAAAGATGCAGCCCTATCAACGCTTGACGCATTTTTAAATAACAAGACTAGCGAGTATCGGTCTGAATTTAGGATACAACATAAGGATGACCGGTATATTTACATCCTTTCACGCGGCTTTGCTGTTGAAAATGAAGCAGGAAAAATAACGCGCGTAGTCGGTACTCACGTCGATATTACTGAGCGTAAAAAAGCCAAAGAAGAGCTTAGGATTGCCGCTAGTGTCCTCACACATGCCCGAGAAGGCATTGTAATTACCAATGCTGCAGGCGCTATCATCGAAGTGAACAGCACCTTCAGTAAAATCACAGGATACAGCAGCGAAGACATTCTTGGTGAAAATCCACGTATGCTTCAATCACCAGGCAGACAATCAGCTGAATTTTATACTGCAATGTGGCTAGAAATTAACGACACTGGCACGTGGACGGGTGAAATCTGGAACCAGCGTAAGAACGGTCAGGAATATCCTGCAACACTCACTAGAAGCGCTGTGAAAAATGACTCAGGAGAAATAAGCCATTACGTCGCACACTTTTCTGACATTACGGAGATAAAGGCCCATCAGACTCAGCTAGAACATATGGCCCATTACGACCCATTAACTTGTCTTCCCAATCGTACCTTACTTAGAGACCGTATGAACCAGGCAATAATTCAAAGTCAACGCCATGATACGCCACTCACTGTTGCATTTCTGGATTTAGATGACTTTAAGACTATCAATGATACCCATGGCCATGATGTGGGTGATGAGCTGCTCATTATAGTGTCTCAGCGAATGAAAGAGGCGTTACGTGAGGGGGATACGCTGGCTCGAATTGGTGGTGATGAATTTATTGCAGTGCTATCTGGTTTAGCCCAAATTAACGATTATCAATCAGTATTGGAACGCTTGCTGCTCGCAGCGTCCGAACCTATCACGATAGGAGATGTAGTATTAAAGCTATCTGCCAGTATCGGGGTGGCATCCTATCTTCAAGATAACACCGATGCAGACATGCTGCTACGACATGCTGACCAAGCGATGTATTTAGCGAAAGAAGCGGGTAAGAATCAGTATCACGTGTTCGATACCGCATACGATGATGCGGTTAACATTCGACGGGAAAGTCTCGGTGATATCAGTGCGGCAATCGATAGACGTGAGTTTGTCTTATTTTATCAACCCAAAATAAATATGTCTACGGGTGAAGTGGTGGGCGTAGAAGCGCTCATCCGTTGGCAACACCCCGTACGAGGCTTGGTTCCGCCATTAGATTTTCTACCTATCATTGAAGGCCACGCTCTTAGCCTAGACATAGGGGAATGGGTTATAAACACGGCATTGCGACAAATAAGCTCCTGGAATAGCATGGGAATAACACTCCCCATCAGCGTCAATATCAGCGCCTATCAACTACAACAAAGTAACTTTGTAACGCGCTTAACCGCATTATTAGCGGCCCACCCCGATGTGAAACCACGAAGTTTAGAATTAGAGGTACTAGAAACCAGCGCTTTGAGTGATATTGACAATGTCACGGAAACTATGAATGCTTGCCGTGAGCTTGGTGTTCACTTTGCCTTGGATGATTTTGGAACGGGCTATTCATCGCTCACTTATCTCAGGCGCTTGCCCGCCAACTTGATTAAAATTGATCAAAGCTTTGTACGAGACATGTTGACTGATCCTGATGATTTAGCCATAGTTGAAGGTGTTATCAGCTTAGCGAAAGCTTTTCAGCGTGAAGTGATTGCCGAAGGGGTAGAAACGATTGAACATGGCACGGCTCTATTAGAAATCGGCTGTCACTTAGCTCAAGGTTACGGCATTACAAAGCCAATGCCTGCGAATGATATGCCTGCTTGGCTCAATGATTGGAAGCCAGATAATGCTTGGCGCATCATTGATGTTAAATAAGCTAATGTCCGCTTTGGGTCAACAGGCGACCTTTGAGTAATTCGTCGCTTAAGTACCAAAAGTAGCCAGCCCTTTAACAGCTGCTTTATGATTAAGCGGTCTGTGTCAGCTTGCACATGCCGTGAGGTGTAATTGTTTAGATAAGGCAGTGACTTAGTCGAACTTCCAAGGTTTAAAGTTGAAATGTGTAAATATATTGATACATATGTAGTCTAATCTGTTAATGTTAAAGGTGCTTACCGGTTTGCCTTTTTTTTCTTAGATTGTGCCCGCCGCCACATTACTAAACTAAGGACAGCACCCATGCAGACATACATCAACAACTATACCTATACCGATACCTCTCATTCATCTTTTACTTTGCTATCACCTGCACTTACGTCTGTTAACCACACAGCTGAAAGGACGGCATAGCCATGAATAAAGCATTTAAAATTAATTTACAAAACAGCACTTGCTCTTGCCATCAGCCTAAGCTGTATCGCGCCAACACAAGCAGCGGACTTTACCCTTGAAAATGGGCAAGTAGATACTACCCCTCAAACCTTAGATAATGCTAATGAAGTTGGCGTCATTGAAGAAGGTGGCGAGCTTAATACCAGTAATGCAACGGCTATAAATGCTACCGCGAATAATAATAGCGTCACAAACAAGGGCAGTATTTCTACGGAAGGAGATAATGCCTATGGCATCGACTCAACCGGCGCCAACGCCACCATCAGTAATCAAGGCAGTATTTCTACTGAAGGTGATAATGCCGTCGGCATCTTCTCAACCCAAACCAACGCCACCATCAGCAATCAAGGCACTATTTCTACGGAAGGATTTAATGCCCATGCCATCGTATCAATCGCCGACAACGCCACCATCAGCAATCAAGGCAGCATCTCTACTGAAAGTGATAATGCCGGCGGCATCTACTCAACCGTCGCCGACGCCACCATCAGCAATCAAGGCAGTATTTCTACTATAGGACAGGATGCCTATGGCATTAACTCATTCGGTGCTGATGCTACTATCAATAATAGTGGTCTTATATCGGCTACAGGTCCTAATTCATTCGCGATTCATGGTACATCTAACAACATTACACTCAACCTTCTCCCCGGCTCTCAAATCGTTGGTCGCATTGATTTAGGTGATGATGGCGGGGATAATGATACAGCTAATGTGTATGGCGGCAGTGTATCGAGAAGCCTTACCTTTGAAAATACAGAGACCATCAATCTCTTTGGCGCGGGTACCGTCATTGGCGATACAGTCGTCACTGTCGAAGCCACCGGTGAATCAACACGTGAAGCGGCCTTAGCTCAGTTTACATCGTCTGTGCATAATCTGATTAGCCAACGTATGACTTACACGGCACCTCTAAAACCAGTGCAAGTAGCGGCACTTACCCTTTCACCTGGTATGTACTTTGAAGAGCGTAAACCGGTCGCCTGGTCACAATTTTTTGGTGGCAACTTTGATAGAGATGCAGAGGGTAGTGCTTTGGGTTATGACATCAGCCATGCGGGCCTTAACTTTGGTTATGAGTGGGATGTCAATCATACCCGCGTTGGTTTAATGGGCGGTATTTCACGTGCTAGCACGGAAACACAAACAGCCTCATTTCAAACAGATACCGATAGTTATTATGTCGGTGCTTATGGTCACTTTAAACTCGGCATGCTTAATCTAACCACATCATTACTCGGTGGTTACAGTGACAGTGATAATGACCGTGTTGTTGCTGACAACCTTAATGGGTTAGAAACAGCACGTTCTGATGTTGATAGCACCTTTATCAGTCCTTCAATTACGCTATCAGCGGCTTTTAAAACAGCCGATAGAGTTGAGCTTCGTCCTTCTGTGAATGTTAACTACAGCATGGCGTGGATGGATGATTATCAAGAAACAGGCACAACTAACTCTAACTTAAGCGTTGATGACCGCACAGTAGAAGTATTAACCGCACGCGCCCAACTCGCGGCCGCCTTACAACTTAATGACGCCACTGAATTTGAATTTAGAGCAGGTGTCAGCACACGTAACGGTAACTCGGATGATGTGGATGCTAGCATTGTGGGTAACTCATTTAGTTATAGCAATGCGGGCGCTGAGAATGTCACCGGTCGTTTTTCTGGTGTTAACTTACGTATAGCAGCTGAAAATAATTTAAACTTGGTGGTTGATATGGAGTTTGGTGGCAATAACGAAGAAAACTACGTCAATGGTCAAATCGGTTTGAATTATGTGTTCTAAACAGTACCGCATTTAATAAAACTAAAAGCCCTAATATCAGTTGGTATTAGGGCTTTTTTATGGGCGATAGTTTAAGGATTTAAAACACCAGTATTATTAAGGTTTACTGACCATGTTTAGTTGCCGGCCTTTTAGCTTCGGTAGACCGACTACATGGTAATAACATCAGCCATTTTTAATCTCGATTTAACACAATCCTTTGTTCTTTTATCAATCCAGTTTAATAGCACTCGTGACTTTTTGAGCAACCATTAATACTATTTGTCTAGTATCCTTAAATCCTTACTGAATTTGTAGGCCGATGACCCGGTCGTAACCAAGATTATTCAACTGCCGCGTGAATAATCTTGAGCAGATCGTCATCAAGCCGCATAATATTTATTTTGTTCAGCGTAACAATCCCTTCATTTTGTCAATTTCGGTCAGCACATCACTCAGCGCAAGTTCAAATTCCTTGTGCATCCTGCCATCATCGTCACTGGGAGCGAGTTCGATCTGCTCGCAACATTCTCCCAGAATCAGTGCACCTATAGATCGAGACGAAGATTTTAACTCATGTGCTAGGTTTCTCGCTGCCTGCCACTCACATTCAGCCAGTGTTACACGCATCTGCTTGGCAGAGTGGCAAAAAATGAACAGTACCTCTTCAATCAGAGCCGGATTTTCACCTATCAGGTCCGAAAGCACAGTTGTATCCAGCGTGATTGCGTCAGCTATTGCTGCTGATTGTGCAGTGACACTGGCAGGCGCAGTCGTCGTACCCATGCCAGCTTCAGGAAGCCATTTCATCAGGCAGAATTTGAGTTTATCGAGCACTATCGGTTTCGACAGGTATCCGTCCATGTCATCAGTAAGACATCTTTTACTGGTCTCTTTGATAACATTAGCCGTAATAGCAATGATTGGCAGACGCGCTGCGCCGCTTTCTTCGTTACGTATCGCCCTGACTAATTCATAGCCATCCATTTCAGGCATATGCAGATCGGTCAGTAGCAATGCATAGTCACCCTGTTTCCAGGCATGAAACGCATCGCGACCATTGTCGGTTATATCTGCGGCATAGCCCAGCAATGCAAGCTGGCGGGCAATTACCTTCTGGTTGATTTCATTGTCCTCGGCAATCAGGATCATACGCCCCTGCTCAATAGCGGACTCCTTGTTGGGCGTCGTCAACAACGGGGTTAAGCGCTCAGGCAACTTTTCAGGGGGCTTTTCCTGAAGTCGGTTGGTGCTAATGCCGACAGCTTTCAGAAAAGCACTGCAAGTCATGCAATCGCCATCGAGCATTGCGATACCCTCGTTCAGCTGGCGCGGTCTTTGGCGGTTACCACTGTCCACCACGACCAAGGCCGGTTTCGGGTCAAGTGCCAAAGCGTCGAGCCACTGACACGCCACTTCAACCGTCTCCTCCATTATCACGACCGTAGTTTCCGACGACAATTGCGCCAGTTTCTTCTCTGCCATTTCCCGGTCGACGAATTGCTCAGCGTGGGCCCCAGCGTATTCCAGATAGGCACCCAAGTGCTGCGCTTTCAACATATCCTTGGCAATTACCAGACAGTGCAGCCCCCAAAGTGTTGCAACGTCTGAACCTACAGCGGTAGTAACCGGCTCGATGGGCAGGGTAACCGTGAAGGCTGAACCAAGCCCCAACTCGCTGTCTATTTCAAGAGATCCCTTGAACATGTCCGTCAAACTCTTGCAGATCGCCAGTCCCAGGCCTGTTCCCCCATATTGGCGTGTGGTGGAAGAATTCGCCTGCATAAAGGGGCGGAAGAGCTTGGCCTGCAACTCAGGTGCGATGCCGATGCCGTTATCGATTACCCTGATAACCAACTGCGACTCAGCGGCAAACTCGGCGTATACGGAAATTTTGCCGTAGCCCTTATTGTCACTGGTGAACTTGATCGCGTTAGACAGCAGGTTGTTAAGGATCTGACTCAGACGCACACTGTCGCTCAAGATAAATTGCGGCAGGAGCGGATCAATGAAGATGTCGAATTTCAGCTGCTTTTGTAACGCGATCGGCTTCATCACCAAACACAAAGATTCCAACAGCCGCACCAGGCAGACCGGCTCGTGTTCCAGTACCAGCTGTTCCGCTTCGATCTTGGAGAAATCAAGAATATCGTCAATCAGCCTAAGTAGGGTGAATGACGACTCGTGCATGGTTTCCACAAGCTCCTTCTGATGGGAATTCAAGCTATACTGGGCCAGCATTTCCACGCAGCCAATCACGCCATTCATGGGTGTGCGGATTTCGTGACTCATGGTCGCAAGGAACATCGACTTGGCGACATTTTTCTTCTCGGCCTCCAGTAGCGATAGCTGATCTGAAATATCTGCCACTACCCATAAAGATTCATTTTCTTTCTTATTGAATATGGATCCGCCTAAACTTATCCAGACAGAACTATTATCTTTACGCTTAAATTCAACTGTCTCTTTAATGATTCCATCAGCTATATTTGAATACAGTTTCCCGATAAGTTTGTAATCAAGACTATTCCTATATAAGTTTTGAGTCGGCATTTCTATTATCTCATCTTCCTGATAACCAAGCATGGTTAAAAAAGCTGAGTTCGACCACATAATCATTCGTTCCTTTACTATGACGATACCGATTAAGTTATTATTTACAATTGCGTTTTTATCGTCTAATAAAGAATTCATTTCTACTGTTCTTTCATTAAGAACCTTTTCGGACTGTTGTAACTCACTTTCTATCCGATTACAGTCTATGATTCCATTCTTAATTTTTTGCTTACTACTCTCTAAATCATTGGCTTGTCTTACTATTTGTTTTTCAAAAATGTGGTTACAATTTTCGATCTGTTTGACTTTTTCAATAGACACATCTATTGCTGACTTCAATAAATAAGGGCTGGGCAGTGATATATAAAAGGGGGGGAAATACCAAATGGCAATACCAGCTATGACTGAGCTGATGGCCATTACTACCTTTACAACAGTCAATATGCCGTAGATTGGCTCCCATATAGTAATGGCGCTTATAAGGTGCGCACTCCCACTGGCCAAAAAGATAACAGAACCCAGCAGCACAAAAAACCAAGGATAAGCTAATTCTTTACGCCTTTTTACAAAGACAATAAATGCAGCAGTAAAAGAAAAGTAGGCTATAGCAGTTGATACATCTGATATGACCGTCGTCCATAAGATATCCATCTGCCACAGGTAAAACATACCATGTGGCATAAATTCATAGGAATTAATAAATGATGCTCCTTGCATTTTTTTACAGCCTTATCTTCCATATGACTTGGAATATTGTTGTTGTCGAAAAAGTCGTCTTCAACTAACGATAAGTCAGCTGCTGATTTACTAGAAAAATATTCACTCATATGAACACGCTCATAAGCAGAAATTGACCATATTACAAAAAGTAACAATTTGGTGATTATCTATACCATCTCTTGCCATCAGGGCACTCAAGAAATACTGACCTAGCACGCCATTACCAATTACGACCAATGTTTATTTTTTACTCATACAAGATTATTCATTGCGAGTGACTACATAAAGATGAGCCATGTTAGGAGGAATTACTGACTCCATTATGGATTAGTTTCCTTTGATTCGTTTTCACTTCTCGTTGGTTTTAGGACCAGAGTAAGAACTACATCAATTTGGTCGCTGCTCATCCAACCTATTTCAAATAAGATAGTTCCAAGAAAACGGTGCTCTTCCCCAGAAAAATTATCATCAATCTGCATACTCATTACGTATTTTAGTTGATCAATAGTGATAAATCCCATTTCCACAGCGATTTGACCAAATCTAGGACAGTATTTATTTGAAATTTTTTTTCGTATTTCTGTCGACATAAAGACCTCGTAATTTTACCTTCTAAAATAATCTCTTACTGGCATGGCTAAGTTATTGCTCAATAATCATGCAAAATCTAAATGATTACCTATATTTCATACACCTTTCTCACTTTCGGAGTCAGTTGCAAAAATGCATTATACCGCTCTTTATAAAAAAAAAGACAAACAAACATACCCTATAAAAATATCCAGTGCAAGCTTATATTAGTATTCAGCATTGAATTGTTATATTGGTTGCGTGAGCTATAGAGAGTACGCCACTATGAGTCTCGTTATTTTTTTCAATAGCTTGGTATTCATCAGGGCAATATTGATGAAGTTGCACAACCATCTAATAGAAACAAAATTAATATGTAAATTAGTATCCGCATAAAGCTCTCCAGCATTATTTGATGTGCTCGTATCTGAATTATTTACCACTATATGAAATATATATTCCGAGAAGTTTACAAATTATCACAGGCCTCAAGCTGTTGAGCTCGCCTAATGAAGTCTTTGCAAAGCTTATGGACCGAGAAGGAAAGATAATTCAAGCGAATTATGGAAATGGAAAGAAAAAGATTGTAAAGAGTTTTTTTCAGGAAAGTGCACTGTATATTGAAGAAGAGTTTTATGTAGCAGGCAAGCTCAAATCAACAAAATATTTTGTTAAAAATGTTCTCAACGACACATATAAAAGCAAAGTCTCCAATGGCAATATCAAGTCCGAAGGCTTATGTTGAATGGACGAAAACAAGGTAAATGGAAATACTATCGAGCAAAAAAGGTTGGCTACAGCCCAAGAAGGGAGAAAATTGAGCAGACAAAGTATTTCAACCAAGAGCAGCCTGTGATTTGTTGGATTGAAACCGTCAATGGATTAAGTAAAAAAAGCCTACACAATTCGGTCTCATAGTTATGAGGAAAGAGTTACTGAAGCAAGGTCTATGCGAGAGCTTTTTTCAAACGCCATGTAATGCCTTTCACAATTGAACGTTGATTCGTTTCTCTGAACATAGTTATTACCTTAAAAATTAGCTGTGTAACTCTTTAAGTCACCTTTGCCAAACAGCTACATTCTGAACAGGAAAAGCTTACCAACCAATAAAAAAATTAACATATCATTTTGATTTAAAAAATTTCAAGTTCAGGTGAATTATTAATTCGTTTAGATTCTGACTAAATAAGAAGCATTAATGCCTCTTAGATATAAAGACTTTTGACAAAGAAACTATTGAAATGCCCTCTTCACCAAAAGTCCGGAAATGTTTGTTTTCTGCAGCAGACTATGGAACTCGCTTTTACCTGCCACCAGAGCAATGCCAAAAGAGATGTTACCTATCGTCAATAAACCCCTGATTCAATACGGTTTGGAAGAAGCATTAGAAGCCGGGGTGACTCACACCGACTTTATTGTAGATCGAGATAAACGTGCTATTACAGATCACTTTGGTCATAATTATCAGTTAGTGCGCCAGATAAAAGGCACTTCAAAAGGCAAATACTTAGGTGATATTAGTAATGTGATAGACACATGCGACTTTGTATTTATGCGCCAAAGAGAAATACTAGGATGGGTCACACTATTCTCACTGGTGAATCGATGATTGGTAAAGAGCCTTTTGCAGTAGTTTTAGCCGATGATCTCTGCGCCAAACCAACTGATGGTGATGACATGCGTGCTTTAGGCCAATTAGCTGCGCTATATGATCGTTATTAATACAGTATTATTGCTATCGAAGAAGTTCCCATTGAAGATACAGGGAGCTATGGTGTTGTTTCTGGCAATGAAATTGCTCCAGGGCTTTATCAGATAACTGATGTGGCAGAAAAACCTAAACCTGAGGATGCACCCGCTAATATGGCTGTGTTTGGCCGCTATATTCTTACTCCAGAAATCTTTGAATATTTACGTAACACACCATCAGAACGTAATGGTGAAGTTAAAATTGCCGATACATTGAAAGCACTTGCTCAAGATCGTCAAGTGTTAGCAGTGAAATATAAAGGTCGTCGTTTTGATTGTGGTGGTGCCGTCGAAGGTTTTGTAGAAGCAACTAATTATTATTTTGAACATGAATGGTAGTTAATAAGTAGTCAAGCTGAGTAAATTTGTTCTGCTCATTAAATAAGTAATTCAATGGTTATTTAATGAACGGTCATGACTTTATGGCAAAATATCACCTTGTTTTCCTATATCTTTCTTTCACGCTAATAACTAATATTAATCCATTTGTTGATAACTATACGTCATGGAATGCTTGGGGATCGGCTACTGATTGTGATAGTTTGGATTAGCAACTACTAAATAACTTAGACCAACGGAAAAACTTCTCACAAGTACCGGCGTTAGATATGCTTCAGAACAATTAGCATTATCAATGCGCTGAGTATTACTTTCACCTTACTATAAGATGCAACGGTTGAATTTTTCAACCAGGATAGTAATCACTGAGGTAACATAAGCGGTATGGCGTTAAAAGTGTCTGCTGTTCGCATTCCAGCCGCTGCTTTCCTATTTGCACGTGCATTATTGGGTTTTATGGGTTTACGTCGTAAGACTTCAAACTCAATAGCTTAAATACAAGTTACAACTAGATAAAAAAATCCGTAGTGAGAAAGTTTATTACCACTTTTTTGTTGCCTGATTTATCTGTTTAATTACCCTAGTATTTTATCCACACCGACTGAAAAGTGTAGAAGTAATGTGGCAAAGTTCAATAATTAAACTGTTGGTAGATGGTAGCAGACGGCTACATGGTCGTCATAACTTTAGCAGCTAACTTCTTGTCCCAACTGTAAGTTCACATGGCCTCTCCGACTCAACTTACACATCTATTATGATCATTTATGATTGAAGCATCGTCTAAAATTTGTATCAGTCAGCTTTTATCTTAAACTTCTAGGGCAAACTTGTTTAAAGATATACTCTCCAATACTATCTTCTTGTATGGGGTAATAATCCCCAGTGGGATAGTCGGCACTAAAGACTTCATCTCCCTTAGCCAGTTTTTCAGACCAAAACCCAATGTAGGTATATGTAAATTTTTTGTTTTGACAATCAAACTTTTGTTGACTCTTTGCTGACATATATTGGCTACCATTAGCAGCGTCCCGTGGATTGGTAAAGTCCATAAGGCCTGATACTTCTACTATATAGCCTTTCATTCTAATTGAGTCCGCATCAAGGTAATACTTAACTGCGTCAGCCCCATCAGAGCTATGATATTCTATCCATTCAGACATAGCAGTCTGACTACTGAGTAACAGTGCAACTGTGATAAGCGCTTTTTTCATTATTCAACTCTCTTAATATTTATGCGACTATACTAGTAATTATAGATGCTTTTGAACTAATGTCTGAATCATTTCAAAACAGAATCCTGACTACTGATTATTTCAATCTTTTTTTGCAGTGCTAGTGTTGCATGTTCATTTGCCTTTCTGGACAGTCGATGCTCTTATTTAAAAGCCACTCGATAATTTTGTTATCCCACAGGTACTGTCTTGAGTTATAGTTAATTGATATCTAATAATACGAAGAGCAGGCTGTGATGGAAGCTAAATATGATAGGCATGCGTCCATGGGAAGTAAGCGATCCATTTTCACATTCATTGTAACGTTTATTGTCTGCTTATTTTTGTTTGATAATAGTGCAAGTCTCTTTGCAGGATCCATTTTCGTTCTTGTTGGAATGTTAACCGTCTCAGTGGCAATTGCAATGCCTTTTTATTTTTACAAAAAGAACCATGGCAAGGTTTCATCCCTTGTTTCATTGATAGAAATTTCAGCAACGATTCTTCTAACGATTATATTCTTTTCATATTTCTTTTCAAACTCGGTCGATTTTACAGCGACTATTAGTGAGCATAACAAAGATAATCCATATATTGTTCGCTGTGAGCAACCTCTTCCAGCATTTACTTTAGGACCAGCTGTTATTCCAAGCAAGATACAGTCAGATAAGGCCTGCTCTTGTATATGGAATGAGCTGACACCCTCAGCCAAGAATTTATCAGCATTTTTGGTTAGAAATGAGAGTCACGGTGCTACTGACAAGCAATTAAGACTATTTCTTTATAGTTTGGGTGTAGCAACCGAAGTATGCAGCAGAGAAATGCTATAACTAGTTTAAACATCTCCATCTCGATTGTGGTCACCCTCAGCTGACATAGCACTTGAATAATCAACAATCTTACTAACAATAATTTAAGAATGAGAATCGAACCGACTATTATTTGTCAGCTAAAAGATAACAACTCAGTGGTAATATTTTGTGATGAATAAGCCAGACTAATAAATTGACGATTAATTTATCTTACATTATCAGTAAGTTATATAAAATGGAAATTACTCTTTTAATGTCCACTAAGGGATCATAACTAGCACCAGTAGACTCAAATCTGAAGCGGTCGATGACATACCCACACTGATAGCTAGCAGCTAGTAATCAATAGTAGTGCCGAAATACCTCACTTGGGCTAGCAATAAACTGATAAACATCCCTCTAGTAAGTAGTCTGTCGATTCTGAAATAGAAACGGCTTCAGCCGCTGTATCTAACCGGGCAATAGAACCTGACAGTTAGTTTAATATCTTAGACAGCAGATCCTTTATATTTTTATTTTCAAGCTATCAGTTTAAATGCAAACATTAAATAGTTGATTATAAATTATTTATTAAGATCAGTACTGTTGCTTGTCTTAGTTTTTACTCAGGAAATTGTTGGGTATGAGCGTGTTTGTGACCAAGACTATAAGAGTGTGTTTTGGTTTTTCCAACAGTAACTAGCTAATCAATAAATACCCATGCGAGAGATTAGGCTTACTGTTCATAAGAAAATTTGGTGGTGATTTCACTTTCCAAGCCAAACTTAATGATAATATTTGCCGGTGTATTGCTGTCGATTAAAATGGGAGGTTCAACATATATTGGTCCTACCGAATAAGCTACACCTTTTATCTGCCATGATATCTGCACAGAATTACCTTGATAAACTTTAGCCGGAAATGAAGTTGAACAGGATGGACCTTTATAGACCAAACCACAAGAGACAAATGCGCCAGTTTTGTCGACAGATATTTTCACATCATTAAGTACCGAGCCAGACTGATTATCAAATGTTAAGGAATTAAAAATTAACTCTTTTTTAATGCTCGTTGCTTTACAAGCAATTAAAACAGCCATCATCATTAAAGCTAACATCTTGATATTTATCATTGGCATCTCTCAGAAAAACAACATCTCATCATATTTGAAGTAATACTATATTATTCAAAATTAACTAGAGCAGGCTCTTGTTGACGAGACAAAGTGTCTTAAGATGAAATTTTCAATAGCTTGTCAATATTAGTATATCAACAGACATTCATTACAATAATAAAAAATTTTTATGTGTTTTAGTGCAAGATCATCCCGACCAAACTCATAGTTACTCTCAACAGTTGAAAAAGCCCCATCAGGTGTTATGACACCCTTTGGGGTTTTATCGTGCTGCATCAATAGCGTTATGGACTATGCTTTAAAAGTCGAAACGTCCACCCACAAGAAAGGCCTGACTGTCAGATTCAACTTGAAAGCCAGCTAAAGGATCAAAAGCATCACTATTGGGTGTGTAGATAGCATAACTATTTTGCTCAAAGAAGTATTCAGCAAAGAACTTCATTTTAGGGTTGTATTGATAGTCAACACCTAACTGGTACGTATCCCCAATAAAAAATGCTTCGCCTCCGGCTCCTTCTTCGCCATCACCATTGGCATAAGTCGCTTTCATCGTCCATTGATCAACCGTATATGATCCATAAATGTTAAAGAGGATTGGATCTATATTAGTTGTAGCGCTGCTAACTACACTACTATCAGTTAGCTGTTGTTCAATCTTACCAGCAAAACGCCAAGGCCCTACTGTGTAAGAAGCAGAGGCGGCTATAAGGTTAGCTCTATCATTGACTGTGTCTTGATAAGCAACGGCAACATTAAACGGACCTTTTGCATAAGAAGCGATATATTGCATGGTATCTAAATACTTGGTGCTCTCACCAGTACTCGAATCAATACCATCAAATAAATCAACACCTGAAATAGTAGCTGAAAATCCAGAAAAAGTCGGTGTTGTATAGGTTAGTGCTTCACGTCTAAAATAAGCGTATGTTGAATAACCCGCATAAAACGAACTAAAGTAATCTACTGGATAGGCAATATTATTGTAATAAGCAAGCCATTGTTTACCAAAGTTTATGGTACCAAATTTCTTACTTGAAGCCGTTACCTTGTAAATTCTAGGTGAATAATTCTCTTTGTAAAAACCTTCAAAGAAGGTGGGATCTTCTTGGCGTAAATCAGCCAAGTTAAATGGGATTTCAATTTTGGCACCGATGGTGAGATCATCACTAAATACGGTAGATGCTTTAATACCAAAACGGGTATAAGCATCACGTATGCCATTATATGAACTACTCTCACCGGCTTGTGCAGTATCAGCGTCGATGGTCTCAGCCTGCATACGAAGTGATCCATAAGCGTCAACACTGGACTCTTCTGAGGTATAAATATTAATAGCAAAAGCATTACTAAAAGCAGCTAAGCAGATTAGTAATATAAGAAATTTAACAGGGGTTTTAGACATTTTAAATATTTTCCAGGAAATTATTAATGGCAGTCAAGGGTAACATGATTGTCAAGTATTACTAGTTTTTCGGCTATTTCACACTGCAAAAGTAGGTAATTATTGCTATTAATATTTATTGCCTAACTCATATTACAAGCGCTGGAATCGACACCATAGCCGCTTCAAAAAAAAGATTTTAACTCGCTAAAATTTCAACCAAAAGACTGATATTGTCACTACTATTCTGCCAAACACAGATTTAAAACGGATGACCGCTATTGATACTCATAGTATGGCTTTAATTCAAACAACCGTATGCAAGCCCGAGTGACAAAGGGCTGTTTATCTGCAACTTTTAACCATAACGCCTCTGTTTTCACTAAGCATTACGCTGGTGTCAGCCTGACAATGCCATGCGTTGTATGTTATGGTAGAGTTAATTCATAGCATAGGGTTATAACTTTTATTCATGTTTGTTGCAGTATACCTCCCCGTCCCATCATCAATATCGCACCACCCTCCCCCGAATTATTCTACCTAGGTTTTAACTAACAATTATTTTAGTTTTCGCCTCAAACAAGCACGCTCTTCGTTTGTAAATATTTAGAGCATCTCTCAACAACACAAGGATCATTTATGCAGATTAAACCCCCCATTACTGAACTATTTATCAGATTAGCAAAATCGGGTTTCTATCAAGGTTTTAGTAAAAACGTCACCATTTCTGGAAAAATATTAGTCGCCTCACTTATACTATGGGCGATAGCCTTTCCAGAAAACTCTTCCGCCGTCTTGGGTAAAATGAATAACCTTATTTTGGCAAATTTTAATTACTGGTATGTTTTTGTAATGGCCTTTTTTGTTATCCTTTGTTTTGGACTAGCACTATGGCCCAAAGTCGGCTCACTCAGATTGGGTAACGATGGAGACGTACCCGAATTTTCAAGCTTTTCTTGGTTCTCAATGATGTTTGGCGCAGGTATCGGTATCGGCATGTTGACATTTGCAACAGCAGAGCCTATGTACCACTTTGCAAAAAACCCAAGCACAATTATGGGCCTCACTGACGGGAGTACAGCAGGTAACGTTCGTGATGCTTATATTTGGTCATTTACTCATTGGGGTTTAGCTGCCTGGGCTGCTTATGCAATCGTCGGTTTATCATTGGCCTATTATTCTTATCGCCGAGGCCTACCCTTAACCATTCGTTCTGCTCTAGCACCTTTGTTTGGTGATAAACTTTCTGGCCCGATAGGCCATACCGTTGATGTAGTTGCTGTTGTTGCTACCGTACTTGGTATCTCACAAACATTAGGTTTTGGTGTTGAACAGTTTATCTCAGGTCTGTCTACCATCGGCGTAGGTGACTGGCTGTATTCAATCGGTCCTGATGGCAGCAGATCTTCATCAACCATGGGTATTGTTGTTGCTCTAGCCGTTATCATGGGTGGCTCAACCTTATCTGCACTTTCCGGTGTGGGTAAAGGCATTAAATGGCTATCAAATATCAATATGGTATTGAGCTTTTTTGTACTCATCTTCTTCTTAATCTTCGGTTCTACTTTATTCGGTCTAAACAGCCTGTTTGTAGGAATGTGGGATTATTTAGCATCTATTTCTGGCAATATTTTCACTGTTTGGACAAAAGATGGTACCGAAACTGGCGATGCATTAGCAAGCTGGCAGGGTTCTTGGACTATTTTCTACTGGGCTTGGTGGATTGCATTTGCACCATTTGTTGGTATGTTCTTAGCTCGTATTTCTAAGGGTCGTACTATTCGCGAGTATATACTTGGCGCAATGGTTCTGCCTGCTGTGATGTGTTTTGTTTGGTTTGCATTAGTCGGTGGTACCGCGATTGACTTAGAGCTTTCTGGTGTTGCTGAAGGCGCAATTGCAAATGCTGGCCAGGCTGATCAGCTGTTCGCTATGTTAGGTGTTATGTTAGATGACAATACAGCATATTTAATGTCACTTGTAATCGTCGTTTTATTATTGACCTACCTCATTACTTCTGCAGATAGTGCCGTGTTAATAATTAACACCATTAATGCCGGCGGCGATGATGGACCAAAAGCTCGTCCCCATATTTTATTCTGGGGAGTGGCACTTTCATTGGTTGTAGGTGGCTTGATCATTGCTGGTGGCTTAAGTGCTATACAGACTGCCATGGTTATCGGTGCACTTCCCTTTAGCTTGGTTATGGTGTTGATGGGAATTTCACTAATAATTGCTATTAACGGTGATCTACTCAGAGAAAAAGAAGGCTTGCAAACCATCTATACAGAAGAAACAGATTCGGTATAAATCTTCTCTAAAGATGAATAACACCCGATGAATATTTATCGGGTAGATTGCAAGTTCTAATGTTTAGTCGTCAGTGACAGCGTTTATGGGTCAATTTTTTTGGCTTATATACGCTATCACTGGGGATGACAGCAAAAGCTTTAACTTTGCTTCACAAGTATAATTATCAATAGGTATATCAATTGCCAAATTTAGGCTTAATTCAAATGACTTGAAGCTAAAAGGAAATTACCGTGCAAAAAGCAAACAACGCATCACGTAGAGATTTATTAAAAGGCTTGACCATGGCTTCAGCAGTATTGGGTACAGGATTATCACTCAATGCTAACGCTTCCAATGTTGATCATAGCAAGATGAATCACCAGATCCCAATTGATATTAAATTAGAAGAGTTGATTGACACTTTTTTAGAATGTATCAAGATGGGTGAAATATGTAATCAACATTGCATGCACATGTTTCAAATGGGTGATACCACCTTGGCTGATTGTTCAATTTCCGTTCAGGAATTGATCGCAGCCAGTACGGCAGTAATCAAATTCACTGCTAATAATTCAAAACATTTAAAGGCTTTTCTCGAAGTCACAATAAAAGTCTGTGAAACGTGTGAAGAGGAATGTAATAAACACGACAAGCACATTCAATGCAAAGACTGTGCTGAAGCATGTCGCGATGGTATTGATTTTTGTAAGCAATACCTTGCAGCTTAAAGCCTGAAACAAGGATCCTTTTGTTCAGCGACGATTCGTAGAAAACATCAATATTTGTTTATTTATAAGCATTGTATTGAAGCAATTACATCGCTGTCTCAATCGGGTTTCTGTTATTATCCCCGTGTCTCGCATTCTGTGGTGACACATCGCTGTAATAGCGATTAGGATTTTATATCTATTTTACTAACAACATACAGTGTAGGAATGTTATGCCAGAAATTATCATTGAAAAAAACTTAAGTGAAGAACGTTTAAAAGAATTAGGCGTTTCAACTTGGAACATTTGGGACTGCCCAGTATCTGAATTTCGTCTTGATTTTGACAATAAAAACGAACGTGCTTATTTGTTAGAAGGCGAAATTGTTGTTACTCCAGATGGTGGTGAGCCCGTCACTCTTATACCTGGTGATTATGTTATCTTTCCTGATGGCTTAAAAAGCATCTGGCAAGTAACTAAAACATTGAAAAAGCACTACTTGCACTTCTAAAAAGTACTTGTGGTACTTATAAATCGACTAAGGCATCTTCGGATGCCTTTTTTGTACCAGAATCACTTCCTCTAAAAGCATATCGTCGCTTACCCACCTAAAACACTTGCTCACTATTCATTAAAAGTCTTAAAGAAAAGAAGTCTATCTCTGTTCTATTATTTAGATAAACTTTCAAACGGCACAGAGCTTAGCCTTTAGTTATTAACAACTAATTTTCAAACTGTAATTCAGCCAGTCTTGCGTACAAGCCCCCTTTTTTGCGAAGTTCGGCGGCATCACCTGTTTCAATAATCTCTCCATTTTCCATAACAACGATTTTATCAGCCTTTTGTACAGTGGCTAATCGATGGGCAATAATGAGTGTAGTTCTACCTTGCATGGCGGCATTAAGTCCTTGTTGAACTAGTATTTCAGATTCGGCATCCAGTGCGCTGGTTGCTTCGTCTAATAAAAGGATAGGTGCATCTTTCAACATAGCCCGAGCAATAGCAATGCGTTGTCTTTGTCCACCTGATAAACGTGTTCCTCGCTCTCCGAGAAAAGTGTTGTAACCTTGCGGTAATTGTGGCATAAACTGGGTCACTTGTGCAGCATTGGCAGCGGCTATCACCATTTTATCCGTTGCATCGGGTTGTCCATAACGTATATTTTCTAATACATTAGCAGAAAAAATAACGGGGTCTTGCGAGACCATTGCAATCAGCCGACGTAAGTCATGCAAGCTAATGTCGCTAATGTTTTGACCATTAATAATAATGCTGCCAGCTTGGGCATCGTAAAACCTTAATAACAGTTGAAAGATAGTCGTTTTTCCTGCCCCTGATGGCCCTACTAATGCCACAGTTTCACCTGCATTAATATGAAGATTAACGTTATTTAGCGTAGGATTAACAGGCCTTGATGGGTAATGAAATATCACATTGTTAAATTGAATATCCGCTTGGGATCCATTGACTAATGGCTGGGGACTAGCTGCTTCAATAATCGCTGTTTTAGTATGCAATAACTCGAGCAAACGCTCCGTAGCCCCTGCGGCACGCATAATGTCCCCCCATACCTGAGCCATAGTACTTACACTACCTGCTACCATCGCAGCATATAAGACAAATGATGCCAGCTCCCCACCCGTCATCACACCTTCACTTACTTGATGTGCGCCTAACCATAATACAAAAATAATGCTACCCATAATAGCGATAATAATTACTGCAGTTAATAATGCTCTAATTTTTATGCGTCGGATGGCGGTTAAAAAACTTAACTGTGCGCTATCAGCAAAACGATTGGCCTCACGTGTTTCTTGTGTATAAGATTGTACGGTTGGCATAGCATTTAAAATTTCACCCGCCATAGCTGAGCTATCGGCGATGCGATCTTGTGATTCACGTGAAAGTTTTTTGACTGAACGCCCGATCAACATGATGGGGAAAATCAAACAGATCATTAAACCAATATTAATTGAAAACAAATAAAAGCTAGTTACAGCCAGCATGATCATGCCACCTGTAAACTGAAACAAACTGCGTAAACCCATCGATGCTGAACTACCTACAACGGTTTGAATAAGCGTAGTATCACCTGTTAAACGTGAAAGCACTTCACCTGTTTGTAAGGTTTCAAAAAACTGTGGCGACTGTCTTAATACACTGGCATAAACCGCACTACGTAAATCCACTGTCACTCGTTCGCCAATCCACGAAACAATGTAAAACCGCAAGGCAACCATTAACGCCCAAAAAGAGGCTAAAACAAACAGCACGCCAAATTTGGTATCAATGTTAATAGTGGGAACTGCACCACCCTTTTTGCCAAACCCCACATCAATTAAATCACGAAATGCTAATGGCACTAATAATAAGGTTGCAGACGCCAAACATAACAGTACAAAAGCAATGCCCATTTGTAAGCGATAAGGTTTTAAAAAAGGCCATAAATCTTTTAATGAAACAACTCGTTTTGGTTTGGCACTGTCTATATTATGGGGGGTATTGGTTTGTGCCATGAGTTGCAAGTTTCTATATGAAGTTTAAATATCACAGTATGCCAGTTTTATCATGCTTCATATTAGGTAGATATTTTTGTAAGTCCAAACTTAGGTTAAAAAACTAGACAGCTTTTTTAAATAGCCGCCTAAATTTGCCAAGCATCATTAGGCTTCCAGCCATTAATCCACTCTGGAATATCTTCAGCAGGCATGGGTTTGGCTATGCCATAACCTTGTGCCAGTTCACAGCCTAGTTTTAGTAGCGCGGTGCCATGTTCAATTGTCTCAACGCCTTCAGCAATCACCTTACGATTGAATGAGCCAGCTAAGGCTATCACGCCTTCAACAATCGCTAAATCATCAGGATCAATAAGCATGTCTCTTACAAAGCTTTGGTCTATCTTAATTAAGCTGACGGGCAAACGTCTAAGGTAAGTTAAGGATGAATAACCTGTGCCAAAATCATCTAAGGAAAAATGGACACCTAGTGCCATAGAGGTTTTCATAATGCTTGATACATGTTGCAAATCATCTAATGCACTAGTTTCCAGTATTTCTAATTCTAAATAGTGGGGTTCAACATCAAGATGAGCGGCGAGTAATGCGGCCAGCCTCTCGGTGAAATGAGCCTGTTGCAATTGTACTGCTCCAATATTCACGCTAATACTGACAGCTTGATTGAGCCCTGTTTTTTGCCATTTGCTGATTTGTGTAAGCGCGGTATCAATAACCCATTCACCCATTTCGATAATCATTGAATTATTTTCAATGATAGGTAAAAACTCAATTGGGTTTAATAAGCCTTGCTGTGGATGTTGCCAGCGAATGAGTGCCTCAAGGCCCATTACTAAACCTGTCCGCATATTAACTTTAGGCTGATAATGGAGTTCAAATTGTTTGCTATCTAATGCGGATCGTATAGCCTCTAGATTTTCCTGCTGTTTTTTAACAGCATCATCTTGAGCAATATCAAATATCTGATAACAATTTTTACCTGACTCTTTAGCCTGATACATGGCTTGGTCAGCATGGCATAGCAGCATCTCTGCATCCACACAATCTTGTGGGTATAGAGTGACCCCGATGCTGGCAGATATATTTAATATCAAATCACCAACGATGGCAGGTTCAGATGCTGAAAGCAATAAACGATCTAACAAGAGCTCGTAAGCTCCAACTTTAGCTAAATCAGCTAATACAGCAACAAACTCATCACCACCAAAACGGGCCAAAGTATCACCCTCGCGTAAGGCCTCTTTCATACGGGCAGAGAGTATAATGAGTAGTTCATCACCTACATTATGACCATGCAAATCATTTACTTCTTTAAAGCCATCCAAATCTAAAAATACAACAGCAAGTGACTTATTGTCACGTTTGCAATGTACCATTGCTTGCGATAATCGGTCAGCGAGTAGTGCTCGGTTAGGTAAATTAGTCAATATATCGTAATGGGCTATATGTTCCAGTTGATCCAGATGCTCTTTCATTGGAGTGATGTCGTTAGCTAAACTGACATAATTGGTGGTGTCACCATACTTATCACGAACGGCACTGATAGTTTTCATTTCAACATACAGTTCACCATTTTTTCGACGATTCCATAGTTCGCCAGACCAATGACCTTCTTTCAGCAGTATTTGCCACATACTGTCATAGAACTCTGGTGGTTGCCTGCCTGATTGAAGCATATGTAAATTTTGACCAATGGCTTCTTTACGACTGTACCCTGTTGTAGAAGTGAATCTCTTATTTACATCAATAATGGCACCACTATCATCAGAAATAATAATGCTTTCACGACCATGAGTAAATACGGTAGCGGCTAGTTTTAGTTTTTCTTCGGCTAGTTTGCGTCGTGTAATATTTTCATGTGCTACCACTGCGTGGTGGCTCTCATCTTTAAAGGCTCTCACATGGACATTAAACCA
>Ga0307492_10000093_pt1 | contig 42069 bp, 36 predicted proteins | sample SI3LmetaG_FD_202365 | JGI IMG/M metagenome (GOLD analysis project Ga0307492, IMG submission 202365) | Sea-ice brine microbial communities from Beaufort Sea near Barrow, Alaska, United States - SI3L | ecosystem: Environmental > Aquatic > Marine > Coastal | place: USA: Alaska | collected 2017-05-06 | reverse complement strand
GATACATTGATACGTTCGGCGCGCTTAGGAAATAAATTGATTGCTGGCGTACAGTGCAGTGCAAAATTTTCTGCGGAGACTAAATTTTCTAAGCGGTTGTCGTTATGATCAAGTAATAACAGCAGTTGTATTTTTTCTTCATTACACTGGCTCAGCGTGGCCTGCAAATTATCTAACGACAAAAACAAAAAACGTCGGGCAAAGGCGAAGTATTCTTTAAGCAAGCGAAAGCCATCAAATTGACGATTGCAATAAGGCAGTAACGCCTCGTCCTTATCATAACCATGAGATGTCACCTGAGTGCTTGCCTCTGCATGGCGCCAAAGCTTGTCACCACTCTTATACAAACACCCTTGGTAGCCCTTAAATATTGCTTCAAACAAGTACATCGGGAAAGACTCAGCTCCGCGAATATGCAGCATCAGCGAGTCCAATGATAGGTCTGAAAACTTGGTACCGGGGATACTTTCTAGGGTGATCATTATCCCGCTCTTAGGAGCATAGCTCAGCGGAGTCTTAGCGGTATACGACACCAGCTCCTGGGCATTGATATACTCTGCTTTAACTAATTTTATGGGCCATAAGGTCACGTCGTTAGAGGTTCTGTATTCGCAAGGCGTCTGTTCGCCTTTTCCTAACAGACTTTGCAGGGCGGTTTGACGGGGTACCACTACTCCTTGAGTCAGACTCCCCTCATCATGGTCAGGATTAAATTGTGCAATTAGCATCGAAGGAGAAGGCTGTAAAAAGGTGGGGAAAAGCTGCTCCATTAAATGCTGGGTAAATTTGGGAAAAGAAGCATCAAGTTTTACGTGAATGCGGGCTGACAGAAAGGCAAATCCTTCCAATAAACGCTCTACATAGGGATCAGAGCAGTCGAACCCGTCAAGGCCAAGACGGCCGGCAATTTTAGGGTATTCTTTGGCAAACTCGGCGCCTGATTCACGAATGAATTGTAATTCTTGATTATAAAATTCTAAGAATTTTGCATCCATTGTTTATCACTTCCAACTGTTTAGTTTGACGGTACCGTTTTCGATATCTACTTCTGTTTTTAAAAACAACTGTAGCGGCAGCGGTTGAGCCCAAAGATCACCCGTAATCTCAAACGATAAGGTATTATTACTCATCTCTTCTTTGGCCAGAGAAATCTTTATTTTCAATGATCGAGGTATAATACGCGGTTCATAGTTTTTGATGCATTTGGTCAGTTCTCTTTCAATGTGTTTGGCACTAAGGCTCATTGCAGTCAGGCCAGACAAATCAATAATCCCATAATTAAAGCTGGATTTTGCGACTTCAGGGTAATCTGTCAAATCAAAATTGGCTGACGCTGCCACGCAGTTCAATAACCATGCTAAATCTCGCTGCACCAATTGCTTTAATCGCGACACGGTAATAACCCGCTTATCTCTGGATTCGGATAATTTATCCGGTTCATCATCTGACAAACGGTCAAGTAATGATAATTGTAAGCGTTCTTTTTGAGAAAGTTCTGGCATTATGGGTGAGTAAACTTAACCGATTTAATATTGAGTAAGGGGTACTCTTTTTTATCGGACATAAAAACGCGTTGACCGCTGCCCACATAAAAGTCAGCAACAGGCTCTTGCCAGTCACACGTTCTGGCGAGTAACTGATGGTCGCTGGTCTCAGGCGAAATAGGGTAACGTACCGGCATAAACACGATAAGCTGTCCTTTGTTTTTTAAGGTTAAATTTGCGGCACGCCATACCAAGTCTCGCAGGTCGTCTACCGGTTCAAAATTAATCTCTGAAATATATTCAAGTGGCAACCAGTAATACCCGCCATTTAACATCACCTCAATCGCCGGGCCAAATCTTACATCAGCGTCACTAAGCCACTCAAAAGGCTGTTCATCAACCGTGCCGCTTATCATGGGAGCGAGTTCAGCTCCTTGTTGAATTAATTGCTTGGCTTGATCTATTTCATTAATACAATAAAGTTGGTAAGCCTTAACATAGCAAGCTAACCAATCTGAGGGTTCACCGAAACAAATAGGCTCTACGTCACCTGAAAGTACTTTCTCCCTTTTTAACTCACATTCAATCAATTGTGTATAGGTATTAACCATGGCTAATGTTGAGTCTGATAAGTCTTTTAATACATCAAGCTGAGTTTTCGCACGTTGCCAGTCACGGTTGATGCAAGACAGTTGAAACAAAAAAATACGCAGATTGACGTTACTAGGGTCTTTTTTTATTTCACTAAATAATTGGGCTTTGCAGGCGGTTAAGTCACCTGATTTTAATAGACTTTCGGCATTCATTATTACTTTACTTATATGAGCTTAAAGATTGCCTATTCCGCGAATAAAATAGACTAAGGTAAAAATAAAAAAGCCACTCAAATTTGTGAGTGGCTTGTTTTAGTTTAAGCCGCTGTGTTTTGCGAAATATCCCACTTAAACTCAACCGCTGCATCAGCACCGCCATCAGCTTTTTGTGGCAGATACGAAACCTTAGCAATAGCAAAGTTTAGTGAAATATTTTCAGTAAGCTTGTCTTCTCCACCAGAACCACCAGTGGATAGTGACGTTACCATTACTTTTTCCATTTCAATGACTACGTACTCAATAGGAGCAGTGCCGCCCGCTTTGCGTACAATCAGTTTTGCTTTTTCAATATGTTGACCAGTCGCTATTTTCCCCATTAGCGTCATAGACGATTTATCAACATATTTAGTCACACTGATATCTTGAAAATTGGCTTTACCTGAACCACCACCACCACCTGCGTGAAAGCTACCACTTTGCGATAGGCCCCAACTCCACGCCAAAACATCAATAGATTTGGCATGAGTTGCATCTTGAGACTCACCTTCGATCCCATCCAATTTTAAAAACATATCAACAGCCATAATTACTTTCCTTTTAGTTAGTTTATTAGTTTATTAGTTTATTTTTCAGAAGGTAATTTAGACACCAAACGTAATGATGCGGTTAAACCTTCTAGTTGGTAATGAGGGCGTAAAAAGAATTTGGCACTGTAATAGCCCGGACTTCCTTCTACTTCCTCGACTACTACTTCTGCTGCAGACATAGGTTTACGAGCTTTAGTTTCTTCTGATGAATTTGCAGGGTCGCCGTCTACATAATTATTAACCCAATCTTGTAACCAGCGCTGCATGTCAGCACGCTCTTTAAATGAACCTACCTTATCTCGTACAATACACTTCAAATAATGGGCAAAACGACAGGTAGCAAATAAGTAGGGCAAGCGTGCTGCTAATGCCGCATTTGAGGTCGCATCAGGGTCATCATATTCAGCCGGTTTTTGTAAAGACTGCGCGCCGATAAAAGCGGCCATATCACTGTTTTTACGGTGAATAAGCGGCATTAAACCACAAGCCGAAAGTTCCGCTTCACGGCGATCGCTAATGGCCACTTCAGTGGGGCACTTCATGTCTACGCCGCCATCATCACTGGGGAAGGTATGTACAGGAAGGCCTTGTACGTCACCACCAGATTCAATACCACGAATACGTGAGCACCAGCCATATTGTTTAAATGAACGGTTAATGTTTACCGCCATAGAATAGGCAGCATTCGTCCAGGCGTACTTAGATGAGTCTGGGCCACTGACATCTTCTTCAAAATCGAAGGCTTCAACCGGATCTGTTTTATCGCCATAGGGCAAACGAGACAGTACCCTGGGCATGGTCAGTGAAATATACTTGGCATCTTCAGTTTCACGTAGCGACCTAAATGAAGCGAAGTCCGGGGTAGAGAATACTTTGGTTAGATCACGTGGGTTACTTAATTCACTCCAGTTATCCAGTTGTAATAGACCTGGCGAAGCGGCAGTAATAAATGGAGAGTGAGACGCGGCACATACTTTGGACATATTAGTTAATAAATTTACGTCTGCAGGACTGTTATCGAAGTAAAAATCACCGACTATCGCGCCGAAGGGTTCACCGCCAAATTGTCCATATTCTTCTTCATAGATTTTTTTGAAGATTGGGCTTTGATCCCAGGCTGTTCCTGCAAATTTCTTGAGGGTTTTTCCAAGCTCTTTTTTGGAAATATTAAAAACCCGTATTTTCAGGAACTCGTCTGTTTCGGTGTTATTGACTAAATAATGTAAACCTCTCCAGGTACCTTCTAGTGTCTGGTAGTCTTCATGATGCAATATCAAATTAACTTGTTCGGTTAACTTTTTGTCGATTTCTGCAATGATTGCCTCAATAGAATTAACCGTATCTTCAGAAATGATATTTGCGTCTGCTAGCGCGTAGCCTGCCAGGGTGTTAACCGCTTTTTCAACTTCAGTTTTAGCATTATCAGACTTAGGTTTAAACTCTTTTTGTAACAATGATGCGAAGCTGTCTTGGTCAAGATCTTCCCATGCGGTTTGTTCTGTTTGTACTGCTTCTTGTTCAGCCATGTTTATTCTTCCCCACTTTCGTCTGGTTTAGGTGCTGCACTTAGGGTCGCTAGTAAGCTTGGATCCGCCAGTGCCTTAGCAATTAGCTGTTCTGCGCCATCTTTACCGTCCATATAAGTGACTAAATTTGCCAACTGTGTTCTGGCTTCAAGCAATTGTTTAAGGCCGTCGGTTTTCTTGGCAATAGCCCCAGGGGTAAAGTCGTCCATGCTTTCAAAGTTCATTTCTACCGATAAATTCCCTTCACCTGTTAATGTGTTGGGCACACTCAACTGTACTCTAGGCTTCGACGCTTTTAATCGGTCATCGAAATTGTCAACGTCTATTTCTAAAATTTTACGCTCAGAAATGGGGGCTAAGGGCTCTGCTGGATTACCACTTAGATCTGCCATTACGCCCATTACGAAGGGAATTTGAACTTTCTTCTCTGCACCATAAAGCTCTACATCGTAATCGATTTGTACTCTCGGTGCTCTGTTGCGTCCGATAAATTTTTGACCACTAGACACGTTTATTCTCCTGTTGAATTATTAATTAGTTGATTTTTTAATTAAGCGAACATTATTTACTTTTTAATTCAGTTTTATTTACCAAGTACTAGCTGCTTGTGTTTGCGCTGGGCTGGACGTTCCGTTGGGTTCTGATTCAGTAATACCACCCAGTTTTTGAACGTGGTCTAGTGCATCGGGGAAAATATCTTTGACTATATCAAGAAAATCTGCATTAACGAGATTATTTGCTCGGTTGATCAAAATCGGAACGGGACTAGACGGTTCACATTCTTGATAATAAGCCAATATCAAATCGAAACATCGTTCCACATCGTTGCGAGAGGTTAATTTCATATTGGCACCGTTAAAAGTCGTATTGCTTGCCTTATTAGCAGTCGCAGCGTCATCACCCTGTTGCTGTGATGTTACTTCATCACTACTCTCATCCGCTTGGGTAACCACTTCAAGTTGAAGATTACCGTACTTTTTCAAAGCATTAGACAGGTCAGTCAATACATCAACGATTGCATCGCAACCCACATTGTATTCGTTACCCGCTTGTTCAACAAAGGTTTTATTAATTTCATTGAAGTGAGTAATACATTGATTAACCGCTGCATAGATAGCGGTGACCTGTTCGGTGTCGGACTCATTAAATATCCCAATAATCTGGGGAATTTCCATGCCCCCTTCAGTCTTTGAACCTGAGGGACCGACAGCCCTGTCAATTACCTGTAGTGTGACGTTACCCAATACTTTAGAATTGACAATGGGAAGTTTTTTAATGCTGCTGATGACAAAATCTTTATCACAAAGATGACCCAACGCAGAAATTCTTTCTAAGGGATCACCGTCGTCCTCATCTAGAGGAGGAAATACATCTTGCCAATGATTTTTTATTTGCTGCGTCAGACCGTTTAGACATTGTTCGAATTTGACTAGACCTTCGGTATTTAATACCGATTGTGCAAGTACACTAATTAATTTAAGGTCGCGTGTTTTTTCTAGGTAATCAAGCCCTTGCTTTTTTACAGCTCGCCAGTCTGGTGCCTCAGCAGGAATCGTTGACTGGCCATCAAATCTTTCAGGCGTTCCCTGAGAGGCAAAAAAGAAGTTTTGAAAGCCTGGGTCGTCTTCGAGGTTTGCACCGCATACTTCATCATTTGAGACAATTGAGCTGATCTTATAATCATAGTCCATGTAAAATCCTTAATGCTTTGTGGCAACTTATACAAAACGAAAATTCAGCATATATACGCAGGTATAAAATCACTATTACGGTAATACAAATAAAATATAATGCAAGGTTAAAAAGAGTTTAATGTGATAGATTACCCCCCTTAAACTTTCATGCTGAAGTGGCAATAAACTTAGGTAAATGATAATCATTAGTTAGATACTCATTTAGTTAGTTCATCGACGGATGTGCCTTAACAACGCCTATTCACTATCATTGTAAGGATGTATACATGCCCGCTGACAACCAACTGGTTGCGATTTCTACCCCCCTTGGTGATGAAAAGCTATTATTGCGACAAGCACGGATCAATGAAGAACTTGGCCAACCATTTTCTATCGACGCAGAACTGTTGAGTGATGATGAAGATATTTCTTTAGACGATATATTGGGGCAAAATGTCACTATTCGTCTGGAAACAGAAGATGAAAGCAGATATTTTAATGGCATCGTCACCGAGTTTTTTCAAAAAGAAAATATCGACAAAAATGCCTGTTTTGGAGCAGTGATTAAACCTTGGTTCTGGCTGCTGACATTGAGCGAAAATTGCCGTATTTTCCAGGAAAAAACCTACCCTGACATTATCAAAATGGTGTTTGACGACCTAGGTTTCTCTGATTATGAAGACCAACTTACCGCTACATATGGCCTCCAAGAGTACGTAGTTCAGTACAATGAAAGCGATTTTAACTTTGTTTCCAGAGTCATGGAACAAGAAGGCATTTACTATTATTTTATCCATATCAATGGTAAGCACACGTTAGTCTTAGCTGACGACAGTTCGGTGCAACCTGATATTGGCGATATTCCTTTTTATGAAAAAGAAGAGTCTAGTTATCAGCTCGATGTAGAAGGGATAATCAAGTGGGAAAATTACCGAAAAATTCGCACCGGAGGCGTTAGTCTGGCCGACTTTGATTTTATTTTGCCTTCTAAAAATCTCAATGCGGTCACCAGCGATCCCAAAACGGGATCACTGTCTACATTACAGAAATTTAATTACCCTGGTAAATATACTGAACGAGATAAAGGTACCAATTATACCAAGATTCTGATGGAAAAAGAAAACGTTCACTATGCTCAAAAATACGCTGAAGGTAATTTTAGAACACTTTACGCGGGTAGCCAATTTGCGTTGATTGATCATCACCGTGAGGATCAAAACGACAATTACTTAGTGGTCAAATTTTCTTGTGTCTTAAAATCTGATCAATATATTTCAAGTTCAGATGGTCAAGAATCAGACTTATTTACTTGTAACTTTACCGCGATCCCTGCCAATGTTAGCTATCGTGCGCAGCAAGTTGCTGTCAAACCCAGAATAACAGGCCCACAAACTGCGATAGTAGTCGGTAAAAGTGGCGAAGAAATATGGACCGACAAATACGGCCGCATCAAAGTCATGTTTCATTGGGACAGAGATGCAGAGGCGGATGAAAAAAGCTCTTGCTGGATCAGAGTGTCACAGTCGTGGGCTGGAAAAAATTGGGGCAGCATACAAATTCCCCGTATCGGACAAGAGGTTCTAGTAGATTTTATTCACGGAGATCCAGATCGCCCGATCGTTATTGGTAGCGTATATAATGGCAGTGCTATGCCCCCTTATGATTTACCCGCTAACGCCACTATGTCAGGGGTTAAATCACGATCATCTAAAGGAGGGGATGGCTTTAATGAAATCCGGTTTGAGGATAAAAAAGACGAAGAACAGATTTTCATTCACGGACAAAAAAACCAAGACATCAATATTAAAAATGATTGCTTTGAGACCATTGGTAACGACAAACATCTATTGGTTGAAAATAATCACAATGAAGAAGTCAAGGCTGACCATGTTGAAAAAATAGGTAAAGACAGGCAATTGAGTGTTACCGGTAAAGAAGTAAAAGAAGTAACAGGAGATTTGGCGCTTACTGTTGATGGTGATGTGGCCGAAGTGTTCAAAAAAAATCACTCCATGCAAGTCACCGATGACAGTAAGATTAATGGCAGCAATATTTATATTGAGGCAACCACCAAGATTATGTTGAAAGTAGGTGGCTCTTCAATATCGATTGAAGAAAGCGGTATAACCATTAAAACTGCCAGCGATATTGAGCTAGATGCGGGTGCAAAAGTTGATGTGAAATCCGGCGCGGATACCAAAATTGATGCAGGAGCGAATGCTAACATTAAATCAGCTGCCAATACCGAGATAGATGCTGGCGGCACAGCGGATATCAAAGCAGGTGGCAGTGCCTCGGTTAAAGGTAGTGCGGTGAACATTAACTAGCCTGATGAATTTTGACTTTAAAACAATGACGATTATATTTTGCATATACTTCACACGTTTAAATGGATGGACAAAGAGAATGAAATGGCATCAAAAAGTGGAAAACGGTTGAGGCAGAAGAATCGTTTGAAGCAATAATGCAAAGCTAGGTGAAGCAGCTAAAGTCGATGTAAAGCAAATAAAGATATATACAGGTAAATATGGTTCACAAAAATCATCGGCCGCTAGATTGTCAGGTCCGGATGTAACATTGGGTGTCTATGTACCAAACTCTTGTGGGCCTGTTTTGTTTTAAGAGCAATTGAAGTGTAATGGCAATCAAAATGTTGTTACCCATCTGGATATTAGCGGTATTGATAGTGGCTTTAAAGCCACTGATAAATTAAAAGTATTAAGGATTTGTTTGTACCTATGTCATATTTGAAATTAAAACTTTTATCGGACAGCGTTATTGGTCAAAACGATGCGTGTTGTTTTACAAACATTGGCGGTTCAATTGGACGGGCCGCAGATTGTGATTGGATCTTAATTGATACGGACAGATTCGTGTCTAAAAAGCATTTGCAGATCTCATTTAGAAATCAACAGTTTATTCTTACGGATTTAAGCAGTAATGGTGTTGTTATTAACAATGCCTGCGCACCGTTAGGTCGTGGCAATGAACACGTTTTACAAACATCAGATATCCTAGTTATTGGTAAACATTCGGTGCAGGTGGAAGAAATTAATCTGCAATATACTGGCAATAGCACTGCGCAGCCAACAGGTAATCAGACTGACGGCGATTTGTTGGGTTTGGTTACGGGAGCTGAAACTGCTGCGCCATTAGAAGCAAACCCGCAAAGTTTTTTTACAGCATCTGCGCCAACAAATTTTGGTCATCATGCTAGTCCGTCAGGCGACCTAGGGCTAGAGGAACTGTTATCTGAGCCATTTAAATCACCGGTAGCGAATACGCCCCAAGCACCGGGTAATCCATTTAATCCAAGCGCTCAGGTGAATTCGCCCTTCTCCACTGCCTCTGACAATGTTGTCAAGGTTGGAGATAGCGTTATCCCCGATGATTGGGAGATGTTTGATGTTGGTGACCTCACACCAGCAAATGATACGCAGCAACCTGCACCCCAGCAGGAGATTGCCAATCCCTTTGAGGAAGAAGCGATCACACCATTATTTGAACCCACAACACCTGCAGCTATTGAGCCCCAGTGGCCTCCAGCTGAATCGTCACAAGGCGTGCTCCGCCAGAGTGCACAGGTTTTTGATCCAGTGCCGGCTCCGGTTTCTGCCCCTGTTCCAGTTGCGGCGCCGATGCCCGTTGCTGAAGTTGCAGAGATTAAGAATGAACCTCCTGTCACTCCGCCACAGGTTAAAACCACGCCCCCACCTCAGCACAATCAAGCGCTAGCAGGTAAGGCGGTAGAAGGTATTGCAGCGAGTGGTGAAGATGCCTTTTTTAGCATGTTGTACGAAAAATTGGGCTTGCCGAAAGAGCTTATGAGTACGGTCGATAAGGACACCTTTGCTGAGGACATCGCCACCGTGATGTTGTCGACTACAAAAGGGGTGATGTCTCTTTTAGCCAGTAGAACGGCATTTAAACAAGAGTCCAGACTATCCGCAACACTGATACAACCTAGATCGAACAACCCAATCAAGTTTTCTATTGACCCGGAGGATACCTTAGAAATGTTGCTCGTTAAGAAAAAAAAGGGGTATATGACGACTGGCGATGCATACGACGAGGCATTGAAAGATATACAATTGCATCAAATGGCATTTATGTCAGGATTACAGGGTACACTAGTTGGCTTGCTAGCCGAATTGGCCCCCGAAACCATTGAAAAACAAGTCAATGAAAAATCAAAACGGTTTATGGGTTTAAACGCTAATTCACAGTGTTGGCAGTTATACAAAGAAAAGCAAAATACATTGGCCAAAAGCGTCACTGAAAATCTGAATGAAATACTCGGGTCGTATTTCTCTGATGCTTATCAAGCTCAAATTAACAGTTTCAAAAATGAACAATAGAAAGGAAAAGAACATGCTAAGGCATCTAACAAAAATCAGTATTATTTATGTGTGTTTTGTACTCACAGCCTGCTCCAGTACAACTGAAAACACCGTGGATTTTAACTATTTCATTACTGCGTCTGCAGATATCAACCCTGATATAGCGGGGCGTCCATCGTCTGTTATTGTGCGGATATATCAATTATCAAATAAAATTAATTTTGAAAATTCAAGTTATGATGCACTTTTTGAAAGTAACCATAATGCCCTAGGTACAGAATATATAACGTTAGACGAGTTTTTGATTGATCCAGATAGTAAAAAAGAAGTTGAACTGAAAATATCTGAAAATGCTAAGTATATTGGGGTTGTTGTGGGTTATCGCAGTACCGACATGGTGACTTGGAGGACCGTAAAAGCGGTGCCCGAGGGTAGTTTATGGAGCAGTTCTGGCATCGAAATTAAAATAGATAAGCTGTCTGTGCGTGTAGTAGAAATATAAATTTTAGTAAATAGAACATTAATAAAGGATCGGTCGATATGGCATGGGAAAAGAAGGTAATTTGGTCGGAAGGAATGATGCTTCAACCCCATCATTTTCAACAACAATCCAGATATCATGAATCTCAGTTAAGATATAGCAGTTCTTTATGCCGTCCTCATTTCTGGGGAATTTCTTCTATAGAAATTGATAAATCTCATTTGAAAAATGGTAAATTTTGTTTAAATGCTGCTGAAGGCATTTTGCCAGATGGAAGTTACTTTAACTTTCCGAGTATTGATAGCTTACCTATGGCCATCGATATAAATGAAGATTTATTAAATACAACCATATATTTAGCAGTTCCCATTAGACGCAATGGCAATACAGAAACATCTCGTGACAGCGCGGTTCATAGCCGATATTCAATAACTGAACATGAAGCAAGAGATGTATCTGGCACATCTTCGACACAACAAATAGTTGAAGTGTCTGGTCTGAGCTTTTGTTTACGTACTGACAAAGATGACAATAATGAGTTTAGTTGCATCCCCATTGCCTTTGTAGATGATGTGAGCGTCAGTAATAACGTTAATTTACAAGAAAATTATATCGCTCCTAGCCTAAATATTAAGAGCAATGCTTTTATCTCTGGTTTTTTAAGTGAGTTAGTAAAACTAGTTAAACATCGCACAAGTGCACTTGCTTCCCGTGTGTCTGTGGCAGGTAAAGCGACAACAACAGAAGTAACAGACTTTTTGATGCTGCAGACTCTTAATCGACATGCCCCTATTTTGAAGAATTTAGACCAAGCAGAAATCCTCGCACCCTTTGAATTATATGAAAGATTTATTTGTTTAATCGGCGACATGAGCACTTTTATCAAAGCGGATAAGTTAGTGCCTGAGCTACCAATCTACCAGCACAACAAACTGACTGAAATGTTCAGTTCTCTTATTGAAGAATTGCGACAAGTATTCAGCGTTGTTTTAGAACAAAATTCACTCAACATTCCATTGCAAGAGAAGCAATATGGGATCAGCATTGGTGTCATTGCGGACAAAACATTATTTTCTTCTGCTTCGTTTATTCTTGCCGTTACCGCAGACATATCTACAGAAGAGCTTCGTAAATACTTTCAAGCTCAAGTCAAAATTGGGGCTATTGAACAAATCAAAGAACTGGTCAATGTGCAATTACCTGGTATTCAGCTTAATAATTTAGCGGTAGCACCGCGAGAAATTCCTTATCAACGCAATTATATTTATTATGAATTGATTCAAAATGGTGAATATTGGAATGCCCTAGCAGAATCTGGCGGTATCGCATTGCACGTAGGGACCAAGTTCCCAAATTTGAATATGGAACTTTGGGCTATTAGGAGCAATTAGTAATGCAAGACGATGATTTGTCTAAGACTATGATCATTCCGAACCCGGGTGGCCGACGAAAATCAGCAAACTCACAAGGTTCTGAATCTTCACCTACAGCATTTTCTCAGCCTAACAATGTGCCTGAACAAGTTAATTTAAATGCTTCAGCACAATGTGACGGCGAGAATATTATTTTATCCTGTGCCAGCGACCTAGTCATTTTAGCAAGTCATATTCGTTCATTAGAGCCCAGCAACAGTATTGAACAGCTACGTAGAGACATCGAAACCTTAATTACTACGTTTGACCAACAGATTAGTCAATTCAATTTAAGTAAAGAAGTAGGGCTTACTGCACGTTATCTCATCTGTTGTTTAGTTGATGAGTTAGTGCTGTCTACCCCTTGGGGGTCAGACAGTGTTTGGAGTCAGCAGACCTTATTAAGTAAATATCATAATGAATCATCCGGTGGAGAGAAGTTTTTTCTTATCGTAAACAAGTTGCTCGAACAACCACAACGCAACATCGATCTCATTGAATTATGTTATGTCTGTTTATCTTCAGGGTTCTGTGGGAAATATCGGATTTCAAAACAAGGGGAGTCTGAATTGCTGCAAATAAGTCAAAGCTTGTATGCGCCAATTGAGCAAATTCGCCCTATTAGTCGTGACTTGTCCCCTACCTGGCAAGGTGTAGGAAATACAGAAACGGGTTTTGTTAAACAATTCCCACTTCCGGTATTTTTCTTGGTGCTTGGTTTCATTTTACTCGCTGTCTATATTGCCTTTTTATCCAGCTTGAAAGCCAAAGTAGAACCGCTCTATCAGAAAATTGAGTCTATAGGTTGGGAGCAGTTAATACCCGAGGTCAAAGGAGTGCAATCAAAGCGCCTTGATATAAATAGTGTTGCAGACTCTTTAAAAAGAACATTGGGTATCTATATTGAGGACAAGATTGTATCTATCGATGTTAGAAACGAACAGCTTATTGTTCGCTTTGTTAGCACCAGTCTGTTCAAGTCTGGCAGTAGTGCCGTTAATGAAGAAGCGTTGCCGGATGTGAATATTTTGGTCAATGCTATAAAAAATTATGCAGATCGCGTACTTGTTATCGGGCACACAGACTCAACAGGCAAAGCGGATTCAAATTGGGTTATATCTCGTAAAAGAGCTGAAGCCATTGCTAAATGGTTAACCAAAAGTAACCAACAATTACCCAATACCATGACAAGAGGTGTCGCTGATACACAGCCTTTGGTCAATAATGAGAGTGATTATAATCAAAGTATTAACCGCCGCGTAGAACTGACTCTGATTTTGAAGGATGACATCATATAATGGAAAAAATAAAAAAAATCACTGCCAGCAGATGGTTTATCCCTGTTATTTGTTTTCTACTTTTCTCTCTATTTGTTTTTTTTGCTGGGCCTTATTTTGCTTTTGCAGAGTACTACCCCCTCGCGTCATTAAGCAGTCGCTTTATCGTTATCCTTTTAGTGTTGTTTGTTTATTTAATTGTTCAATTTGTCAAATATCACCGACAAATGAAAAAACAGCAAAATTTGGTTAAAGACATCACCGAAGAAGATGGGCTCAATGATGTTATTAACTCTGAGTCTGCGGAGTTAAAGAGTAAGTTTGACCAAGCCTTTAACATGTTAAAAAACAAAAAAGGTGGGCAAAACTCACTTACTGATATGCCTTGGTATATGATAATTGGTTCTCCAGGAAGTGGGAAAACCACTTTACTGTCTAATTCAGGATTACAATTCCCACTCTTTAATGAGCTTGGAAATCAAGCAGTACAAGGTGTTGGAGGCACTAAAAACTGTGATTGGTGGATAACTCAGGATGCAGTGTTATTGGACACAGCAGGGCGATATAGCTCCCAAGATAGTCACCAAAAAGCCGATCAGACTGGATGGAATAATTTTTTAGGCTTAATTAAAAAATATCGTCGTAAACCTATTAGTGGATTAATAGTCAGTTTTAGTATGTCAGATCTGATGACGATGAATGAATATGAAATGAGTCAACATATTTTGCAAATGAAACAACGTATTGCAGAAGTGAATGACTTTTTTAAAACCAGATTTCCTGTTTATATTGTGATTACTAAATCCGATATGCTTGCTGGGTTTAGTCAGTTCTATGAGACCTTTTCACATAAGGAAAGAGAACAAGCATTTGGGATTACTTTTGATAAAAACGATAGTATCCAAGGTGATTTATTAACGCATTTTTCACAAGAATTTAGACTGTTAACTCAATCGGTTACAAGGCGCCAGTGGCATCGAATTTCGCTAGAAAGAGATCCGAATCGCAAGTCACTCATTTATAGCTTTAGTGACCAGTTTTCATCTTTAAAACCGACACTTGACAGTATAGTGGGTAACTTAGCCAAACTTGATGAGGGATTGACCACTGGTATCGTAAGAGGCGTATATTTTACTAGTGGGACTCAAAGTGGGGCACCTATTGATCGTATTATCGCTAAGGTGTCTTCAGCTTTTGGTTTGAAAAACAAAGCAAAAGCGTTATGGAATAACGACCAGCGTAGTTATTTTATTAAAGAGTTACTGCAGCAAGTTATTTTCCCAGAATCCGATCAGTTTGGTGTGTTAGTCGGCTATGAAAAACGAAAAAGCTTGATAAAACGTATCACGATGGCTAGCGCTGGCGTGTTTACATTATTGATTATTATTGGTTTTTTTATTAGTTTCGGAAATAATGCACGGTATGTTGAGTTAAGTGAATCATCTGTAGATAAATGGAGTAAACAGTATGAGAGCTCAGTTTCCAGTGGTGCTGATGTAAGAAGTTATATCCCAGCCCTAAATGACTTTGCCGATAACATCGCAGCAGTTGTTGAGCAAAGTGAATCTCAGTTTTCAGGCTTAGGATTGGCTCAGTCAAACTCATTAGAAAATGCACTGACAGCGAGTTACGACAGACTGCTGTCTACAGTCCTTATGCCTTATGTAAAAAAACAGGTAGAGCGTCAGCTAAGGAGTAGCGACGATATAAGTGAAAAATACCAAGCATTAAAGGCTTATTTAATGCTAGCAAATGCAGATAAAAGAGACCGTACTTTTCTAAGGTATTGGTTGTTTAAAAATCTTAACAGTAATAATTTTTTTACGAATACTGAATTTGTTCAAGTATCCGCTCATGCTAACAACCTTGTTAAAAACAATATGTCATTTGCTAGTGTGGATCAGCCTTTGGTGGACGATTCTAGACGTATTTTGCAATCACAAACTGTGTCAGATATATATTATGCACAATTTAAAATTGCCTACATGAATAAGTCAGAAGATATGTTATCAATGGCCCAATTAGCGGGATCGGACTGGCGTACATTGTTAACAACCACTCAAGACGAGATCCAAACTATTGCACGCCTTTTTACACCTGAAATATTTTCGATGGTGTTGGATGAGGAAATTGAAAATTACCTAGACCAATTAGAAACCGAAACATGGATATTAGGCGAAGGTAATGTTATCAACAAAGGTGCATTGTCATCACAGCTTGAAAAATCATATGCACGAGACTATGTGAATAACTGGCAACAATTATTAGAATCAGTTTCTGTAAAACAAACAACCAATATGGCAGCATTAGATTCAGCATTAAAGTTAGCCAGCGGAATAAACTCACCACTATTTCAGTTACTTGAATCGGTTTCCCAAGCAACAAAACTGGTAGAAATCAGCTCTGATTCACAACTATCAAATTTGTCTGTTTCGGCAGACCGAACTATTGATAGGGCTAAAAGGCTCAATAACCTGCGCAGTACCGATACTCCAGAGTATCTGATCACCTCGCAGTTTAGTAAATTGCATGAACTTTTAAGCGAAGAGCAAAAAACCGTTGTGCTGCAAAGAATGTCGTCCATTGTTTCGGGTATTTCTGTTGCGCTAAATTTTGATTTTAGAAATGAGGATGTCAGCGATAATGATGACATCCTTAAACCTTTACAGGCCTTTGCTTTTAGTCAACCCGCTCCGCTGAATCGTTGGGGTGCGGAAATGGCCAATAGTATTAAAGCAATGCGCAATCAAACACATAGAGTCAAAATTGCAAACCTTTGGCAGCAAAGTATATTAGCTAAGTGTAATGATACTATTAACTTTAAATACCCTTTTGAGAAATCAGCTCAAACAGATGCGAGTCTGAGAGATCTCACTCAATTATTTGGATCATCAGGTAGCATATATCAGTTTTTCTCTGAACATATACGCCCTCTGATCAGAAGTAACTCTTATCCATATCAATGGAAAGCGAACGTTGCTAGAACCTATGGTTTTGACGATGATGTATTGCCGTTCTTTGAGCAGGTAAACAAGGTACGGGATAGTTTATTTGCTACTGGTAGCGATAGTGCCAAACTTACCTTGGCCTTCAAGCCCATTTACTTAGATTCTCGGCTTTCAAAGTTCAAAATGTCAATTCATGGTCAAAGTTTGAGTTATCAATTTGGTCGTCCTACAAGTACCAATATTGTGTGGCCACCACAAGACTTTGGCTCAAGTAGTCAATTTGCTTTTCAGCGTCGTGATGGCAGTGATGTGGTTGAAAGCAAAAATGGGTTATTTGCATTATTTAGACTGATTGACAACGCGAAACGCAAACAGATAAATGAAAATAAAGTAGAGGTAACATTTGCTAAAAATGATTATGAAGCGATATATGAAATTACTGGGAATGGCAGAGTGAATCCCTTGATTATGTCCCAGTTATCTAATTTCAAATGCCTCAGTGAATTTTAGCGAGAAATTATGAAAATTGGTTATTTTGGCAAATTACCTGGCTATGGCGATTTTGTGCAACGCAATGTGTGTCCCGAATTTGTAAAATATTGGGATAATTGGGTATTAAAGTCTTTGAGTTCGTCTAATGAACAATTAGGTGATTTATGGAAAAGCAAATACTTTAATAGCCCTATTTGGCGTTTTGTTATTAACCAAAATACACTTAGTCATACGCCTGTTGCTGGTTTTATAATGCCAAGTGTTGATAAAGCAGGTCGATGTTACCCTTTCACTGTTGTTTGCCAAGCTGAATCAGACGTTAACCCATTTATATTTGCTCGGAAAATTGATCTCATACATGAAGTCGGAGAAGACTTTGCATTAAGTCTATTGGAAAATAAAAGGCCAGACCTCGACGAAATAACCATCGTACTAAATGAAATTTATCAAAACTTGCAAGAATCCATGTGTCAAAGTGCAGAGGTCAAAGAGGTGTCTTCTGTCATGGAGCTTGGGTGTGTTACAGAAATCGATGCCCTTGATTTTACCGTTGGTAATGAGTCTTTCTTAAAAATGTTACTGTCAAAACAGAATATCGATATATCGATTTGGTCGATGGGAAATACCGAGGCGACTGATCCACAGATACGATATTTCTCTGGCATGCCCCCAACAGACAACTATTATTCTTTTTTAGTGACCTAATAGAGCTAAAAAATATCGTATAACAACCTTAGTTCATCGATTTAACGGTAAGGTGTCATCTAAATATGATGTGTTTGAAGGAATATTGTTCATCCCATCAGATATCTCTAAAGACTGTTGGTTATCAACCACTATAACAGTGACGTTATCCCGAGCTTTACGTTCTAAAGAGGTTTGAATCAACAAAGGTGCAATGGAATTTAATGGCGTATTAAGTAACAGTTTTTCAATCTCCACATCATCAATCACTTTGTTAAGACCGTCACTGCATAAAAAGTACTTATCTCCATTCAGCCTTACATCACTGACAACATCTAAATCTAACTCATCACTAGCACCAACTGCACGGGTTATCACATTGGCATTTGGGTGACGTTCAGCTTCTTCAGGGGTAAGGAGTCCCTCCTGAACCATTTCCTCTACTTGGCTGTGATCTTGTGTCAGTCGAGTGAGCTTATTATTACGTAAACGGTAAATGCGACTGTCACCTGCCCAAATACAGTGAGCATATTGCTGGTCAAAAACAAGTACCACTACAGTACTTCCAATCACGGCTTGTTTTTCACTAGCCATAGCAACTAAATGGCTGTTGACTTGCTGTAATTCATGTTTGATCTGCTCAGTCGATAAGGGATAGGTATTGGTATTTGCGATAACCTGCAAACTATCTACTATCATTTTACTAGCAACATCTCCTTTGGCATGGCCCCCCATTCCATCTGCGACACACCACATGCCTACATGAGAACTATCCAAAACTGCATCTTCGTTAACTTTTCTTATTGTACCAATGTCTGTTTTCGCTACCGATTTCCATGAACGTTCAAGCATAATTATTTATTCCATTGCGGCAGATGTATAAATCACATTACCATTTTAAGACGGGTCAGTTGCCCTATCATTTTTAATACATTACATAGAAACATTATAGGTATAAATGTCTTTGATTGCTGGTATTTTTCTAGGTAGACTGAAGTATAAATACTGCACGAATTTACTCACATATTGAAGCCATTCTTGCAATAAAAATTAAAAAATTAAGGAAGCTTGATGCAAGAACATATGTTAAACAAGACAATCGGCCGTTATGAGATCAAGGAGATGATCGGTGAGGGCGCAATGGCTAAAGTCTACCGTGCATATGACCCCGAAATAAACCGTTCAGTGGCCTTTAAAATACTCAAAGAAGATCATTGTGTAGATGAAGAGTACTTATCTAGATTTTTGCGGGAAGCAAAGGCTGCTGGCGCACTATCTCACTCAGGCATTGTGACCGTTTATGATGTGGGTAAATTGGAAAATGCTCCTTATATTATGATGGAGCTTTTAGCAGGCTGTGATTTAGGTGAGGTGCTTATGGATAAGAAAAAGCTCCCCCTTAAACAAACCCTGATAATCGCGTTACAATTGGCTAAATCCTTAGATTATGCCCACAAATCTGGCATTGTTCATCGTGATATCAAACCTGACAATATTATCGTCATGCCTGATGGCGAATCGATTAAGGTGGCAGATTTTGGTATTGCGCGGATGAATGAGAATGAAGAGTCGCAAAAAACCCAAGTCGGCTCTGTATTGGGAACACCCCGCTATATGTCACCTGAACAAGCTTTAGGTGAATCGGTTGATGGTCGTTCAGATCTCTTTTCTGTCGGCACAATCATGTACGAAATGCTCAGTGGAAATAAAGCATTTGATGCCAGTAACATGGCGACTTTAATGATACAAATTGCCCAAAAACAACCTGAATCCCTAAAAACCGTCTGTCCAGATATCCCAGCTGGCGTGCGTCAAATAATACAAAAGTTACTGCAAAAATCGCCTGATAAAAGATTTCAGACGGGTAACAAATTGGCAGAAGCGTTAGGCAAAGAATTAAGTACTTTAAATGACCAACAAGTCGAGCAGAAAAGACACAAGTATATCCCTCTAAAAATACGTTGGACCTTGTCTGTCGCTGCTATTGTTGGGCTGGTATCATTTATAAGCATATATATTGTATTTAATATCCAGTCAGAGGCTATGACCAAGCAGGCAGTGGACTCTGGCTCTTCTTTTGCAAAGTTTATTTCGAATCAAACAGCGATGCCAATACTCGAAGAAGATTGGATTTCCTTAGAAACATTTATAGGTGATGCCGCTAGTAGAGATACGTTTTCTTACTTGATTGTGACCGACCGAGCAGGCCTTATTAGAGGAGCAAGTGACAATGGTTTAGTAGGCAAAATGTATGAGCCTAATGCAAATGCAGAACTTATCAGTGAGACTGAAGATGTGCATACTACTAGTTCAGAGACAGCGGATGGCAGAAAAATATTTAATATTAAAACGTCTATCCTGTTTCAAAGCACTGAAGTGGGTCAACTAATTTTAGGTTTATCCCAAGATGGCTTAGATAACGTTAAAAGTACTACATTGCGGCTGATGTTTTTCCTAGCTTTAATCACAACGTCCTCTGTTGCTGTCGTTATGTTTATATTTGGTGGTTTGATTGCACGCCCATTTCACGTTTTAAATCAGTCATTAAAAGGCTTAGCAGCAGGCAATTTAGATACACGGATATCGCTTACACGGAATGATGAAATAGGCGAAGTGTTTGATGGTTTTAATAGCATGGCTGCAGCAATTCAGGACAGATATACGGAAGTGACTGATGAGTTAGCCCAGACAGATATTAATAAAACGGGGGGGGCTGAAAAGAAACAAGATGAGTTGGCTTTAAAAACTGAGCAGCCCAGTATTAAGGAAGAAACAAAGGAAGTGACAGCGTCTAAGTTACCTCCAGAAGATGCACATAATACGAATGATAAGTCAGAGTCAAAAGCTACTAGTCAGATTGGACTCGATGAAGAGCCCAGTAAAGCGCCTCAGGATAAAGCCCCAGAAAAACCTGAAGCGTCGGCTTCAACTCTAGTGACGGACTCAGTGCCTGAGTTAGATTTAAATCCTGATCGAACGATTATTTCGACTAGTGGGATTGGACTCGACATTAAGCTTAGCCAAGCCGCTGAAGAAAATAATGCTAAAGACAAAAATACAGCACCTATTATAGAGCCCGAGTTAGACCTAAACCCTGATCAAACTATTATTTCCACTAGTCAGATTAATATTAATAAAAAATCACAGGTGATTGCTGATACAAAGGATACGTCTGCCTCAGCCAATACCCCACTTAAAACAGACAATCCGAAAGAGACCTCTGAAGATTCCACAGCACATACACCGCCTAAAAAGCCCCCCGTTAAAGCAAAACCACGTAAAAAGCCAGTTGTTAAAGCTAAGGTAGAAACGGATAGTACGGATAGTACGGATAGTACGGATAGTAGGGATAGTACGGATAAAGTGAGCGAACAGAAAAACGCTGAGACCAAGACTGATACGGGTACAAAAAAGTGAAGCATTTACCTCTAATTTTTTTGACATGCTTGTTGTGTGTAAGTTGTGCCTCAACTCAACGTCAAGTGATCGCAAGCAACGATGATTTTGTTGTGATACAGACAAGTGATAGTGACACTTACGGATCACTAGCCGAAGAGTTTTTAGGGGGTAAACAATATTCTGACGTGTTGCAAAGATACAATCCAGACACGTTAATCACTACGGGTACCTTCGTTGCAATACCCAAGAGGACTATCAACCAGTCTGGCGTTTTTGTTGACGGCTACCAACGTGTCCCCGTTCTTTGCTATCACCAATTTACTGAAGACGCTGAAAGTCAAAATAAGATGGTGGTAACCCGTGCCGAGTTTGAAAGTCAGATGGATTATCTTGTTGCAAATAACTACCAAGTATTTGCATTAAGTGAGTTAGGCAGTTTCATCAATGGTAAGAAAGAGTTACCGATTAAATCTGTGGTGATAACCATAGATGATGGTTATAAAAGTTATCTTGATGTCGCCTATCCCATTCTAAAGAAACACAACTTTCCCTCCACGATGTTCGTCTATCCTGACTTTATAGGCGCGGGGCCAGCACTTAAATGGCAAGATGTGACATACCTGAGTAAAGCCCCTTTGGTTGACATTCAATCCCACTCAAAGTCCCATGACAGCTTATCACCATTGCCAAGTGGCGAATCAGACAAAGACTATTTATCACGACTTAAGATTGAAGTTGAAGGTGCAGAAAAAATATTGTCTCGCAGAACAGAGCAAACGATTAATCATTTTGCCTATCCCTATGGGAATAGCAGTTTGGAAATTGTTGAACTCCTCAAACAAAACGATTATGAGCTAGCAGTAACTGTTCAAAAAGGCAGTAACCCTGCGTTTTCAGCCCCCTTTTTGTTACATCGCACCATGATATATGGAGGGGATAGTCTAGGTACGTTCAAAAAAAGCTTAGAAACCTTTAGTAAAGTGAGCCTAAAATGATTAAGCGAATACTCTATGTTACCACCCTCATTCTTTGTTGTTCTTGCAGCACAAATTTTGTAGATAATAGTGCTTTGTTGGAACAACGCAGCCCTGTTGCTCAATCGTTGGAAAATAAGCAACGCTTCGCAGAGGCGCTGACACAATGGAAAATTTTATACCTAACTTATCCTAAAGATGAGGTGGTCAATGACCATATTCGTCGACTTGAATTATTAATATCAGATCGTGTTATTGAACAACTTGGCATATTAGACAAAGCTAAAAAAGCAGGTAACCAAAAGTTAGAGCGTATTGTCTATTTGAAGATATTAGCTCTAGAGCCAAGTAACAAAATTGCAATGCAAGAGTTGAGAAAGTTCGAATGGCAATTCGCAATTGAAGAAGCCAGTTCAAAAACGGCAAGCATTAAGAAATATTTTGTCGAGTCCCAAGAAGAAGCCAAAATTTCTATCCAACTGACACAGTACCTTGAGCAAGGTGAGCAATTTACACATGATAAAAAATACAAAAGGTTATTACAATTAGCGGATAAATTCGAGGGGTCTTATCCAGCACACGCCCAACCAAACGATTATCGTATATTAGCTTATACCAAATTGGGCGAGAGTCAGCAGCAACAAAAAAGACCAGAGGAGGCCATTGAATACTACCAACGAGCGATCAAGACCGCCGCCCTTGATAATAAAAAGTTACCTCTCACCCAAAAGAAAATAGACACACTCTCAGAGTCAATCGCTGACAAATATCTTGATTTAGCGAATAAGGTATTTAGAACTAATTTAGATAAGGCTATTGAATACTTCGAACTTTCTCTTATGTATCAGCCAGATAATACTGAGGCCCGCCTACAGATGCAGCGAGCCATAAAGATTAGACAAAACTTGATGAAAATTAAAAAATTAAACGCTAATTCTGATTAATATTATCAAGTTTTCTTTTTAGATCTAAAGCTTGAGCTCTATATAATTTTGCACTTGAATGGTCAGGATTAACAGATAACACCATGTCCCACTTTTCAATGGCTAGGTCGAGATCTTGGCGGCGAAAAGCTGATGATGCCTCTCTATGGTACTTATCAGCAATTTCTTTCTGCAGCACAAGCATTTCTTCCATTGCTTGGTCATTGTTCTCATCGAGATCCGTAGCCATTCTAAAGTTTTCAAAAGCTGCGAATGTTTCCTCATCTACCAATTTTAACTGCCCTACTTGGGCATAGTATGTTGCTGCTAGTATATTATCGGTTTCAGCAATTTCTTTTGCCCCTGCGCTATATGCTGCTATTGCCAACGCTCTACTGACCGTATTGAGTTGACCAAATGTCTTCAACTGGGTGACTTTTTCAATAGCCGCTGTGTAATCATTGTTCTGAGTCAATTCTTGGAGATCGCTTAATATAGATTCAGCCGTTTCCTCGGGTACATCAGGAATAACATCTGCTAACACGGGAGTACTTTCGGGCAGGTCAACTGAATCGGATATATCGTCAAGCACGTCAAGGGTATCGTTAGCAGTGTCCTGTGTTTCACTGGTTTGCTCTGTTATTGCTAACTCATCAACAGACTGCTCATTTGTTTCTTCTAATGTTTCAAGCTCTAAGGAGTTGTCTTTATCACGTTGAGTCCGTGCCAGTTGTGTCAAGGGTATTTTTATTTCTTGTCCGATGTTAACGCGACTAGGATTGGAAATATTATTGTATTTGGCTAAAGCATAAAACTTTAATGCTGACCCCAAATATTTTTTTGCCAGGGTAGAAAGACTGGCTCCAGAGGTTAAATTGACTTTGAAATTCTCAGAAGGAAAATATTGACGAGAGTCAGTGGAAATTTGTTCAATCAAATTTCTCGCACTATTACTTCTAGGCACATCAATTAAATAGGCCTCTAGTTCTGCTAATGCCTGCCCTTCTTCACCATTCTCAAGCTTATCTAAAGCTTTGCTAAAACGCTGTCTGGCTGTCAATCCTACTTCGGCAGTGAAGGTTTGTTTATTTATCTCAGGTGAAGCGGCGTTTACAACCGAACTATCACCACTTGCACCACACCCTGATAAAATTAGCCCAGCTACTAAAAAGGTAGCTGATAATTTTAATTTATTATCCATATAACTAATCATTTATAACCCCTGAAAATAAAATAAAATAAAATAAAATAAACGGTCGCCAACACCCTACATTTCAATGTGTAGCAGTTTAATACAAATGTAATACACTAGCATGCCTTTCCATCTGAATTATTTCATTTTTTAATAACATATTGATAGTAAGATACTTATGTCAACTACAATATGATTTTTTGCCCCTGTTTTGCAAACATAAAGTTAAAACCAAGGGTATTGCCTTGTTGCAGTTCTTGTTGAATTTTATCTCTAGGATCAAGACCGCTTTTTAGACTGTATTTAATATGGCTAATGATGACTCGCATATCTTGAACCTGCTGCTTTTTTTCGACCAACGAATAAAAATAAGAGAGTTCTGACAATAACCATTTTGGGGTTAAATGACCAAATAATAAATTATCAGGTTGCTGATTATCAAATGATACTTCTATCACTAACCCTCTAAGCTTTTTGGTTTGCATTTGCTTGGCTAAGTAGCGCCAAATAATAGCAAGTTTGTTTTGTTTCTCGACTGCGTCAGGCCCGGTGTCACCAAAGTAAACAAACAAATTATCTTGGTATTCAATCACAAACGCAGTTGACTCAACCGTATGACTAAGGCTGAATGCGGTGACTTTTAGCTGGGTGTTTTTCAGGCTTAAACCTTGCTGAAGACCTAAGTCGATGACTTGGTATTTATTTAAAAATGGCAGGACGCCTCTATTTGTGAAATTCGGCCAGGCTTGCCAATTAAAATAGGAATCACTCATCGTTTGGTTAACTGACTTGAGTGCATAAATAGGTTTATTGCTGTCATCTGGCGCAGCAATCAATAGGCCAGCAACATGGTCTAGGTGTGCATGGCTAATCAAATAACCTTTGATATGGTGATGCAGAATGTTGCCTGTCAGGGATAACTTTTTATCAGTATTTAGATCTAAGTCTTTAAAAGAGTTGTTAGCCAGCGATACGTTGATGCCGTTAATCAAAGTACCTGCATCTAAGGCAATATAGTTAGGTTCAGATAAAGCACGAAATAAAAAAGCGCTAAGATTGCCATCTTGAATACCACCAGCGTCACCTAAAGTGACCAGCTCAAATATATCTGAGGTTTCAGTTGGTGTTGGCGATTGAGATTGCACTCCATGTAAACGACACGATACAAGAAATAAAAATATACATATGCATATTTGTTTAAGCTGAGAACCGGCACAAGTTTGTTTATTTAACTGCAATGATTTAATTTAACCTTAAGTTAATGTTCGTGTGTGCCCATACTCTGCTTGTATAGCTGTAGAGCTTGTTTTTGATCGTCTTGTGACTCTTTCATACTTGCCATCAAGACTAAGTCATCTCGTTGGTTGCCTAATTTAATAGCTTTAGCTAAAGCTTTTTCTGCTAATTGTTTATCATTTGCGTTAAACGCAATATGCCCTAAGGCGGATAATAGTTCGACATTTAAATTGTCTTGTTTCAGCCAAGCCTCTAACTTTTTAATTGATGCCGCTGGGTTAGGTAATTTAATTAACTTGAACAGGGGTATCAGGAGTGGATGAGGTGCTGAACTTTGGTATTCCACCAAAGCAAGCTCAGCATCCCCATACATACCTTGATCGATGAGCTGTTGTATATAAGCCGCTTGTTGTGCAGGGTCTTTGCGGGTAGAACGAGGTAGCGATTTCCAATTTTCTTTTAGCTGACCAGCTCCTTCTTTACTGGCGATTTCTGCAAAGTGTCCTTTTGAAGCCTGCTGCATTAAAAGTTCGTAATCGTTACCTAGCGCTTTTTTCCAGCCTTTTAATTTACCTTTTAATTCTTGCCACTTACCTGCTTGGCCTAGTGCTTGTGCCCACAGTTTTAATACCGGTGTTTGAGCTTGCTGTTTTTCATTTAAACCTTGAATAAGTGTCATCGCCTCATCCGGCAGATGATGTTGCAAAGCATCACGAATTAAACATAAAGTAGCTGCTAAGGTTGATTTTTCATAGGTGGCAGCCAAGCGCCAATAACGTTTGGCTTGTTCAGGTTGGCCTAATTGTTTTTCAGCTTCTGCAGCGGCTAACAAATTAATCCCAGCAAAATCGTCATTTTCAATTTGATTAAAGTTTTCTCTGGCAATCAGATAGTTAGTTTCAGCCAAAGCTATCAAGCCAGCAGTAAAGGCTTTTTGCTTTTTACGACTACCCCAGTTACCTAACCAACTTTTCGAACCAGAAGCGGCTGCGAGAGAGGTTTTAACCAATAAATTGATTAGCATTAAACCGACAAAAATAGAAATTAGCGATAGACTAAGCGACCAGACATTCATCTCGACTACCCAGCCGTTGAATTCGACCATGACATAGCCACTATCGTCGAAAATCATTGCGGCAATGACGACACTAATCAATAAGATAACTAATACCAGAAAAATTCTAATTAGATGACTCATGATTAGTTATTTCCGTTTACAAAACGGCTGTTTAAGCGTTGTTCGATTACATCTTGCAGTAGCGGAGCGACCTTAAACTGCTGTGGGTAAGTTCGTTCAAAGTCAGTCCTTTGTAGGTTACTTAGGCTATCTGTAAACTGGACGACCATATCTTTTTCAGTGTCGAAAGACTCAATTAATATCCCAAAAGCGGTTTGTAACGACTGCTGATAAAGCGTTGTGTTGTTTTGTAATACTGCAATCTGCGATTGCAGTAAGGCAAACTTGAGCTGCTCTTTGGATAACCATTGTTGTTGCTCAGACATAAAAGGTTTGATTTCAGCTGTCACCTTCTTAAAACTAAAAAAGTTTTTTGTAGCCTCACGCCAGTTACGCGCCAAATTTGACCGCCAATCATCAATAGATCCTGTTACGGTTTCATCAACCGCATCATCTTCAGGCTTTTTAAAGAATGCTAAAGGTAAGTTATTGACTTGTTTAAGCATGGCACCTAAAGCTAATGCAATAGAGCTAGTAGAAACTTGATTAACTTGCTGTAGGGCCTGTAAATCCTCAGCTAGCTTGGCGCGTAATGGCAACAAACTAGGATCGTCTAAATCTTGAATACGACTATCAGCAGATTGCAACATCATGATGGCAGTCTTTACGTCATTTTCTAACCAAATTTTGCGGCCTGCCATGCGTACTAAATAATCGGCTTCGGCTAATAACCAGTCCGCTGGTCTACGTCCCGATACATCCGCTAAATTACGCTGATTGATTTGCACTTCAGCGCTGGTAAGTTGAAGTTGTTCAATCAGACTTTGCATACTGGTTTGTAAAGCTTGATTTTGTTGTTCTAAATCATTTTTTACCAGTTGATTAGAGGCAATAGATTCAGCGATATTTTTTTGCTGCTGAAGCATACTACTTTGCTGTTGTTGCACACTCGTTTGCTGGACAGCTAAGGCATCAGTTTGTTGTTGGTTTTGTGCTTGCCACCCCAGCCATGCCCAGTAACCTGCGCCAATGATTGCTATTAGCACTAACAAATTAATCATGGTGAAAAACCACAATATGCCAGTTTTACCTTTAGATACACTATCTGCTTTACGTGGTGGTGGTGCAGACGCACTACTTTTACTGCTTTTAAAACCACTTTGTTTCGCTAACGTGTCGTCAGATTTGGTTGGTTGTTTTTCTTCACTTTTACTCACTGACGCAGCGCCCTGCCCTTTCTTTACTGAGGGATCAGTTGTTTTTTCTTTCGCTAATTGTTTTTCCAACGCTGCCAGTTTCGCTGCATCTGACGGGGTTAATTTGTCCTGACTGTCTGCCATTTAATGCTCCGAAAAATGTCTTGCGCGTTTAACCAACTGTTGTGCGCATTGTATAAGTGCCTGATCACTTGCATCACGGCTAATATCTATCTGGGTTACACCTAGTTTAGATGCTATGTCTGCGGTTCGTTGACTAACCACTATCCAGTTTAAGGTAGTAAGCCAACTTGCTTCAAAATACTCAAAGGCTGCTTGAATAACCTCACCACTGGTGGCAATAATGCAACGAATTTGCTCTGGGTGCCAGTCTTCTGTGAAAAGCGGAGAGTCTAGTTTAACTCGTTTATACACTTCCCACTCTGCCACGTTAGCCCCTCGGGTGACTAGGGTGTCGTAAAGTAATTCTCTACCGCCAAAACCTTTCATGATAATCACGCTTTGATTCTCTAGGTGATTAAGTTGGGGTAGGGCGAGTAGTCCTTCAGTTCTAGGTTCCAGTGGCACAACCACCGCCAGTCCAGCGTTCTGTAAAATCAGCCCTGTGCTGGCCCCAACAGCGAAAAAACAAACGTTTTGTGGCCATTTTTTTTTCATCAATACACATTGCTGCGCCGCGACTGTACTGGTCACTATGACATAAAAATGGTGTTCAGCACGGCTGCACAATTCGGCTATTTTTGCTGATAATTGCCCAATAGCATCGTTATCTACAATAGTATCAATCAAGCCGCAAGCCACCGCAGACAGGTTCGCCTGCTTAAATGACTTTGCACTAGTTTGGCATTTAGCTTGTGGCCGAAGCAGTAAAAATGTCATCGGCTAATCGTCATGCAAAGCGCTCAGTATCTCCCCTGCCCCTTGGGCCAGCAACAATTCTGCGACATGTTCGCCTAACTGTTCTGCATTTTCTAAAATGTCAGTGTGCTTGGCATACAACATCACTTTACCATCCACCGAACCAACCAAGCCGCGTAACGTAATGTGTTCTTCATCTAACTCGGCAAAACTGCCAATAGGCACTTGGCAGCCACCATTTAGCTTGGTGTTCATTGCCCTTTCTGCTCTGATCCTAATAGATGTTTCAAGGTGATTTAAAGGGGCTAATAACGCAATCAAATCTGCATCATCATTACGACATTCAATGCCTACGGCACCCTGCCCCACAGCCGGAAGTGATATTTCAGGCTGCATCTCAGATTGGATCCGCTCTCGCATACCTAGTCGGATCAAGCCTGCTGCGGCTAATACAATGGCGTCATATTCACCCGCATCTAACTTAGCCAATCGGGTATTCACATTGCCGCGTAAATCCTTAATCACCAAGTCAGGTCTGACTTTGCGTAATTGACACTGACGTCTCAAACTAGATGTACCTACCACTGCATTGAGTGGTAACGCTTCGAGTGAATTGAAGTGATTTGACACAAAAGCATCGAAAGGATTTTCACGCTCACAAATAGCATGCAGGCCAAATCCGTCGGGAAAAGTGATAGGCACGTCTTTCATAGAATGCACCGCAATATCAGCGCGTCCTTCAGTCATTGCTACTTCTAACTCTTTAATAAACAAACCTTTGCCACCAATTTTAGCTAAGGGAGTGTCTAAAATCTTGTCGCCTTGAGTACTCATAGGCACAAGTTCTATCTGTAAATTGTTGTGGGCGTTAAGTAAAGCAGCTTTAACGAACTCAGCTTGCCATAATGCTAAGGCACTTTTGCGCGTGGCGATCCGGATAATGCGTTTTGACATGAAACTTCCTGAACAAATAATAACGGTGTCTATGTTATCAGAAACATAAGTCCTGTGAGAGCTTGGCTAAAGACAAATTTCGAGTAAAAGCAAAAAGTGCCATAACCCCAATCATTTTTTTAGCACTATGTTAAATCACTCAACACCGGCACTTTTTAAGTGTCGTAAAACGTATGGCGTTATTATTATTCATATTTAATCTGGATAACTCACTTCAAAGCGATGAATAATTTTCTTATTCTCTAATCCAGTGATCTGCGTGAAAAAATAATTCGTTTCATTTTGTTGTTTTGGCCCTGCACGAAACCTTCGAGATTATCGGTGGGATCTATCTCTTTACTGCCGGTCAGTTGACTACCTTCAACTTGTGCAGATGAAAATTGGCTGAACATACCTAACAATATAATAATCAATAGTTGAGTGAATTTTTTCATGGTGTTCCTCAGCTTTTCTATTGAATGCTTTGGGTACTTACGTTGTACTTTTATGCAGGCAAAAAAAAGCCCGAATTAACGGGCATATAGCTTTTAAAAGCAGCGTTAGTTACTTTGGAATTTACTTATGTCAGTAATTTCAGGATAGTTTTTATTTGCAGAAACGATGTCTGCTTCCATGGTCGTAAACCAATCTTTCTGCACATTTTTGTTATAGTTTAAATACAACTTTCCATCTTCGATGTGCCATGCGTCAGGATCAATGCCCGCGGTTTTTCCTCCCGCCATTGCCCATGCACAGTAACCACCGTATTGAGCGGCATACATTTCGGGGTTTTGTTTAAACAAGTCTAGATTTTTTTGGCTGGCAAAACGCCAATCAGCATCACGCCATAAAAATTGAAACTTCTTATCTCCTTCAACGGGTTTACTGTCGGTAAAATAGGCAACCGTGTCATAACCATTAATCGCGGTATTGTTAAATATGCCTGTGTTCACTGCGTCATCAAGAGCAAAAGCAGGTAAGGTAAAAAGTGTAAAAACAACAATACTTAGGTATTTCATATACTGGTTCATCAATTCTTCCATTTCTCAATTATTATAATCTTGCTGAATTAAACCGGATCACGTTAACTTTTCTTTCATTACAAATCGAATATTAATTCATTTTGCTTAAGGAGCCTTATTCTCTGAAATATTTTTATGGAATACTCAGTCAATAGATAAAGGCTTATGATGGCGTTTTAAATGTTGTCTGGGTTCTTTGCCCATAATAAATTGGCCCACATAATCTCGATCTTAAATAATACCCGAGTTTATTTACATGTGGTTGAACATTGTTAGCGGCTATGACACTCAAAAGGTATCACTGGAACTTGAGTCATCTTTTTTATAAGTGATATGACATGCAGCAACCGTTAAAAATAAAAACGCGGATAAACTTTTCACCTCACTTTTATAAATAAATAATCGGGTTAGCATAAGAAACAGTTGCTTCTGCTAACGTGTTAATACCCAAAAAAGGAAAGATCACGATAGGTAATAATGCAGTTACAGGGACGGGCACTGCTTCGGTTGCCCACCCAGTAACATCATCAATACAAAAATGCCTGCCCCATAACCAAACCTATATCTTGGAATCGTGCCCGATGTTGATCCGTAATATCCGCTAAGCTATTACTCATTTTACTACCTTGTACTTAAGTTAATTGAAGTGGGCCAGATAAACTCATGAAATCTAGATCTTTGACAATAGTAGTTAGAATTTGCTATTAAAATCAATGTCATAACGTTGGTCATCTTCACGCTATGGATTACATAAAATCCGAAATGTCGCTTGGCAAGCGCTACTGATTCAGCACTCAAGTCAGCAATACCGAACGCAGACCAGTAGCGGTGTTATTCTAAATAGTTAAGTTTCGAGCAAGGCTTTTAAACCTCCTTGCCCTTAGTATCTTGCCGTTTTTGAGAAATTAGTCACTAAAACCAAGAATTATAAACGCACCTAAAACTGTTAACCCAATTTCTCTTGTAACCAGCTTGAAATATCATTGAGCTGTTGCATACACACGTTATGCTGCATCGCATATTCATGCCAAGTGGCTTGATAACCATTACTTTCCAACACTTTAAACGCGGTATTGCCCATAAAGATAGGCACCACATCGTCATGGGTACCATGAGCCACAAAAATGGGGGTGTTTTTGTTTGCTGAGTGCGCCTCATTACTGAGTTTTTCTGGCTCACTCATATAGCTAGACATAGACATGACACCAGCCAGAGTGAATGCAAAGCGGGTGCCTAGGTTCAAGGCAATCACACCACCTTGAGAAAATCCTGCCAAAACAATCTTATTAGCAGGAATGCCTTGGGCAATTTCTTTCTCAATCAAATCAGCCACTAAGGCAGATGACTCTGTTACACCTTGGCTATCTGCTCGGTTATTAAAATCTAAGCTAGTAATGTCGTACCAAGCACGCATTGTCATGCCATTATTGATGGTCACAGGGCGCATTGGTGCGTGCGGAAAAACAAACCGAATACCTAGTTCATCAGGTAATTTTAGGTCAGGCACAATGGGGGCAAAACCATTACCAGAATCCCCTAAGCCATGCAGCCATATAACGGTGGCTTTTGGCTTACTTTTTGGATTGACTTCAACATAAGGTAAAGCTTGTTCGCTCATAGACATTATCTCGTTGGGTTTAGTGAGTTATTTTTTAAGGACTATTTTTTAAGCGTAATCGCTTGTTCAGCTTGTTTAGAAACCGCTGCATCTAAAAACGACCAAAACTCTACACCCGTGCGTTCGTCTATCCATTGCTCGTTCTGAAAATTAAAATGATGACCATTAAACTTAGTGGCTACCCACAACTGGTGTAATGGCGGTTGTTTATTGATAATGATTTTAGTACCGTTTAAAAAAATCATAGTGAGTATGCTGCTCGCTGACTCATAATCGATATCGACTTCACACTCGTCGAGCATTTCTTCAATATCAATTAACAAGTCATCAGTCATTTGATGATATTGGCTATCGTTCATGTTGCTTTCATCCGTTTGATTATCTGGCAGCAGAATTTATGACTGTTATATCACTGAATCCACTTCGACATATTTGGTACAATAAGATTATGCTAACATTGCTAATCAATCGCGACATAATAATTAATCATTAAAAGATAAAAAAATGCCTCAAACTCTTGGAAATTTATTTATTTTGGCGGCGCCGTCTGGCGCCGGTAAATCTAGCTTAATCAAAGCCCTATTAGAGAAACATCCTGCAACAGGTGAGCATGATAATGCGATGCAAGTGTCTGTGTCACATACAACCCGAGCAGCACGACCCGGTGAAGTTGATGGTGTGCATTATCATTTTGTTGATCGCGCAGAATTTGAATCGTTGATTGAACAAGGTGCCTTTTTTGAACATGCGGAAGTATTTGGTAATTATTACGGCACTTCTAAGGTTGTTATAGAGCAAACTCTGCGCCAAGGAATCGATGTATTTCTGGATATCGATTGGCAGGGTGCACGGCAAGTTAAAGCACAAATCCCCGATACCGCGACCATTTTTGTAGCGCCGCCTTCAAAAGACGAACTTAAAAGGCGTTTAACTGAACGAGGCCAAGACTCAGTTGAGGTTATTGAGCAGCGAATGGTCAAAGCAGTCTCTGAAATTTCTCATTATCATGAGTTTGATTTCGTGGTGGTAAATGATAACTTTGCCGCTGCACTGGCTGAGCTAGATGCGATAGTGACCACTCGCCGTTTACGCAAAGAAAAACAGATAATTCGCCACCAGCAGTTGTTTGATAATTTATTGGGATCATAATTACGCTATATTGATCATTAATAGTTCAAATAGCTTTTACAATGGCGTATTAACCAGTACACTATGCGACCTTTTTTTCATATTACCACCCGACGGAGATCACCATGGCCCGCGTAACAGTTGAAGATGCTGTAGATAAAATTGGCAACCGATTTGATTTAGTTTTAGTCGCTGCTCGTCGTGCTCGCCAAATTGCTATTGAAGGTAAAGAACCTTTAGTAGAACGTGGCACAGATAAGCCCACCGTAATTGCTTTACGGGAAATAGAACTCGGTTTAGTGACTGCTGATACGTTAGAAGCTGAAAATCTTCGCGATCAACAAGCACATGACCAAGCTGAATTTGCTTCTGTAGCGAACATTCTGCAAGAGCAATAAACAGCTCGATATTAACGGCTTTTCATCAATCTGATGTTTAGCCGTTGGCTTCCCGCCAAATTCACCGTATTCTTAGTTTATTAATTATCTTATAAGCGTTTAGTGTGTATCTTTTTGAAGGTTTAAAACAAAAACTGGAAGCCTATTTACCGCCCAACAAAGTGGCGGATACTCAGCGTGCCTTTATTGTAGCCAGAGATGCTCACAGCGGACAAATGCGTTCCAGTGGTGACCCTTATATTACTCATCCTGTCGCAGTAGCTGGCATCTTAGCCGACATGCGCCTTGATCATGAAACATTGATGGCGGCCTTATTACATGACGTGATAGAAGACACTCATCACAATAAGGAAGACTTAAGTCGACAATTTGGTGAAACAGTAGGCGAGCTCGTAGAAGGAGTCAGCAAACTAGAAAAAATTCACTTCAGTAGTACCCAAGAAGCTCAGGCAGAAAATTTTCGAAAAATGATGATGGCCATGGTTCAAGATATCCGCGTCATCCTTATTAAACTGGCCGATCGCACCCATAATATGCGCACTTTAGGTTCGCTACGCCCAGATAAACGGCGTCGTATTGCCCGCGAAACATTAGAAATATATGCGCCGATTGCCCATCGCTTGGGTATTCACCAAATTAAAAATGAGCTTGAGGAATTAGGTTTTCAAGCTATGTATCCGATGCGCTATCGTGCATTAGGCAATGCTGTAAAACAAGCCCGTGGTAACCGCAAAGAAGTCATCGAAAATACCCAAAAAGAAGTTGAAACACGTTTAGCTGCCGTTAAAATAAACGCGACGGTTACCGGTCGCGAAAAACATCTGTATTCGATTTATCGTAAGATGAAAAATAAAGAATTGATGTTTAACGAAGTCATGGATATTTATGCTTTTCGGGTGGTAGTAGACTCGGTTGATCATTGTTATCGTGCGTTAGGTGCGATGCATGGCTTATACAAACCCATCGAGAGCCGCTTTAAAGATTATATCGCTATCCCTCGCACTAATGGTTATCAATCATTGCACACATCCTTGATTGGTCCACATGGTATTCCGGTCGAAATTCAAATCCGTACCAACGACATGGATCATATGGCTGACAAAGGGGTGGCGGCGCATTGGGTCTATAAAGACACTAAAGACACTAATGATACAACGGCTCAAGTCCGTGCCCGGAAATGGATGCAGTCTTTAATTGAGTTACAACATAGCGCCAGTTCTTCTTTTGAATTCATAGAGAACGTTAAAACAGATTTATTCCCAGACGAAATTTATGTGTTTACACCCGATGGCAGAATCATTGAGTTACCTCTTGGCGCAACAGCAGTTGACTTTGCCTATGCGGTGCATACTGATGTGGGTAATTCTTGTGTGGGAGTAAAAGTAGAAAGACGCACATTTTCACTGAGTAAACCATTGGAAAATGGTCAAACAGTTGAAATCATCACCTCTCCCAGAGCCAAACCCAATGCTAACTGGCTAAATTTTGTAGTCAGCGCCAAAGCACGTTCCCGTATACGTCATTATCTGAAAAATCAACGATCTGAAGAAGCAATAGTAATGGGTAATCGCTTACTCAGGCATGCTTTGGGCAAAGTCAAACTGGATACACTACTGCAAACAGATATTGATCGTGTTGTACTCGAAACCAAACATAATAGTTTCGCTGAACTGATGGCAGACATTGGCCTAGGGAATGAGCTTAGCGCTATAGTTGCAAGAAGATTATTGGGCGAAAATACCGAGCTGTCTGATAAACAAAATAAGGTTGCGATCCGAGGAACTGAAGGTTTATTGGTTTCCTATTCTCGCTGCTGTCACCCTATTCCTGATGATGAAATTGTTGCTGTATTAAGTCCAGGAAAGGGCATGACTATCCATCAAACAGGTTGCAGTAACATTCGCAAACTAAGTAAAGAGGAGCCTCACCGTGTGCTAGTCATGCTATGGGGGGATGATGTACTCGGTAATTTTCACGCTGCGCTGCGCATTGAGTTAATTAATCATCAAGGTACCTTAGCGACATTAACTAACACGGTTGCGAGTTGTGGTTCGAACATCGTTGGATTACAAACCGAAGAAAAAGAAAGCAATGTTTATTATATTGATATTGAGCTGACCATCAAAAACCGTCTGCAATTAGCCAATGTTATGCGTAAAATTCGTACCATGCCAGAAGTACAGCGAGTATCTAGGCATAGTCAAGCAAAACAGAATTAGGGATTACTCTCATTCACTCACCCATCTATAAGTAAAAGGTAACTAATATGTCTAAGTCCGTTATCCATACCGACAAGGCGCCACAAGCTATTGGCACCTATAGCCAAGCAATTAAGAGTGGCACCACAGTGTATCTTTCAGGGCAAATCCCTTTGGTACCAGAAACCATGCAGGTCATTTCTGAAGACTTTTCAGAACAAGCCCATCAAGTATTCAAAAATATACAAGCTGTATGCGCGGCGGCTGACGGCTCAATTAATCACCTTGTAAAGGTGAATATATTCCTCACTGACTTGTCTAATTTTGCTACTTTAAATGAAATCATGAGTCAATATTTCAAACAACCTTATCCTGCCAGAGCAGCAGTACAAGTGAGCGCTTTACCCAAAGGTGTACAAATTGAAATAGACGGTGTGATGGAGCTTCCTGAGTAAGTAATTGCTTACTTAGTATTGATGTATTATGCCAGCAGAAACCTACATGTCAGCGGAGCGTTATGCCCGGATAAGACATTTTCTTAGTCAACGCCAGCCCAGCTTAACTTTGTGTTTAGAACAACTACATAAGCCGCACAATGTCTCTGCCATTGTGCGCAGTTGTGATGCGGTGGGTGTGTATGAAGTGCATGCAGTTTGGAATGAAAAACCAGAGTTCCGCAAAAGCACCGCGATGGGCAGCGAAAACTGGGTGTATACCAAAGAACATTCATGTATTGAGGATGCGGTAGACCATTTAAAAACCCAAAACATGCAGGTGTTGGTAACAAATTTATCTGAAAATGCAGTGGATTTTCGTGAAATTGATTACACCCGTCCTACGGCCATCATTCTGGGGCAAGAAAAACATGGCGCAACCCAAGGGGCAGTAGCAGCAGCTGACCAAGATATCATTATTCCTATGGTTGGCATGGTTCAATCCCTTAATGTATCAGTAGCTGCAGCGCTTATCTTGTATGAAGCTCAGCGACAAAGACAACTAGCGGGTATGTATAATACTCAGCAGTTATCAGAACAAGCCTGTCAAAAAATGTTATTTGAAGGTGGTTTCCCTAAACTACGAGAAGTATGTGACCGTAAAGGGTTAGCTTATCCACATATTGACACAAACGGACATATTGACGCAGATGAAACATGGTGGAAAAAAATACAGTTGACGGATGTCAGGATTTAAAAAGCAGAAACCCTTGCCTTGAAACGTTCCCTTTAATATCTAGTGATATTCCAACATCACTGTCACACGTTTGAGTAACTTTGCAGATAATACCTTTTATAATCTGCTCCATTCACTGCGAATGAGAGTGGGTTAGATATTGGGAAATTACGACCTGTATCGAGTGCATTATGGTGTAAATACTATTACCTGAAAGTTATTTTTGCCCTTATAGGTCTATTAACTGAGTTGTTCAATCAAATCGTGGCTTGGGTATATACCCATTCCACCTCAACAAGAGAAAACTATGGCGTATTTTAGAATTATCCTAGGGCTATGTATTTTGTTTTTGGTATTACCTGCCAAAGCATTAGATAGAACACAAATAGCTGACTCAGCAGATAACGTCACACCCTTATTAATCGGTCAAACTGCGCCTAACAGTACTTTACAAACTGTTGATGGAGATCCCGTCAGTTTAAAAGCCTTAACGATGCAAAAACCGACAGTGTTGATTTTTTATCGCGGCGGTTGGTGCCCTTATTGTAATCGTCAGCTTGCTGGTTTAAAGGATATTGAAGGGCAACTTGACGCGTTAGGTTATCAAATATTAGCCATTTCTCCTGAAACACCGGCCCAATTGCAAGCACAAAAACTCCAAACAAAATTTACAGTACAGTTATTAGCAGATCCTGAACTAGAGGCTATTAGTGGCTTTGGGATCGGCTTTTATGTGCCAGACGAAAAGCGCACAACATACAAATCCAAATGGGACATTAACTTAACCAGCGATAAAATTTCCGGTAAAGCGGTATTACCTGCACCAGCGGTGTTTATTTTGGATACCAACGCTAAGGTACTGTTTAGTTACGTTAATCCAGATTTTAAAACGCGTATTTCGCCTGAATTACTTTATCAGGCTGCAAAATTGTCTTTGTAAGTATTTTTATTACCGAGCTGGCTGTTTTGGGCTCGGTAAACCTTGCGCAATACTGTAAGATCTCCGAGTATAAGTAACCTACATTACCAATGAGTGCTTGGACTGCGTTTTGTTATCTGCCCTTTCTATAACGTTCTATTTTTCATCCTCACACAACCTAATACAGATGGATAGGTTATGAAGGGATTAGCACAAACCCCCATAACCGAGCTAAAAGGTGTGGGCGCCAAAGCTGCAGAAAGATTAGCTAAGCTAGCAATTGTGTCGGTGCAAGACCTACTATTTCATTTGCCTCATAGGTACGAAGACCGCACCCGCATTTATCCCATCTCAGACTTGCAACCTCACTTACATACCAGTATTCAAGGTGAAGTGACGTCATGTGATGTCCAGTTTGGTCGTAAGCGAATGTTAGTTGTAAGGCTTAGCGATGGTACGGGAACTGTGACGTTACGTTTTTTTCATTTTTCAGCGGCACAAAAAAACAACCTTGAAGCTGGAGCCACCATTCGTTGTTTCGGTGAAGTGAAAGCAGGCAAATATGGCCTTGAAATCATGCATCCAGAGTATAAAGCGATTAATCTCGATAATCCCCAAGCCTTGCAAGAATCTCTGACACCGGTTTACCCCGCTACTGAAGGTATTAAACAGATCACCTTGCGTAATTTAACCGAGCAAGCACTAAAACTGCTGAGTAAAGGGGGGTTAGCTGAACTATTGCCAGAAGGCTTATATCAACACCAAATTGCCTTAGTTGACGCTTTACACTTAGTTCACCGGCCACCACCGGATGTGACCTTATCGTTATTTGAGGAAGGTAAGCACCCCGCCCAGCAACGTTTAATTATAGAGGAGTTATTAGCTCACCACCTCAGTGTGTTAAAGGTCCGTCAACAAAGTCGGCAACAAGCGACATTCCCGATCAAACCTAGTGCGACATTACTTAATCAGTTTTTAAAAAATTTACCCTTTAAACCTACTGGCGCACAACAACGAGTCGTGGGCGAAATACAAGATGATATGCAGCAAAATTGCCCGATGATGCGCTTAGTACAAGGCGATGTAGGGTCAGGCAAAACCGTGGTAGCTGCTATGGCTGCATTATCTGCCATCGGCGCAGGCTATCAAGTGGGGCTTATGGCACCCACCGAACTATTAGCCGAGCAACATTTCAATAATTTCCGTCAATGGTTTGAACCATTAGGTATCGAAGTCGGTTGGTTAGCCGGGAAATTAAAAGGTAAAGTCAGAGAAAAAGTATTAGCGCAATTAGCCAACAACGAAGTCAAAATGTTAGTAGGCACCCATGCCATTTTTCAGGAAGCCGTCACGTTTTCATCGTTGGCTTTGGTAGTAGTGGATGAACAGCATCGCTTTGGTGTGCATCAACGCCTAGCGTTGCGTGAAAAGGGTGAGTCTCAAGGGGCATTTCCTCATCAATTAATCATGACCGCCACCCCTATTCCACGCACCTTGGCTATGACCGCCTACGCGGATTTAGACACCTCAATTATTGATGAATTACCACCGGGCAGAACACCTGTGAAAACTGTGGTTTTACCCGATACTCGGCGCGATGAGGTAATTACCAGAGTGCGTGACGTAAGCGTTGAGCAAAGCAGGCAAACCTATTGGGTCTGTACACTAATAGATGAATCTGAGTTTTTACAAAGCCAAGCAGCAGAAGATACTGCCATTTTATTGCGAACCGCACTCCCAGAACTGAAAGTAGGTTTAGTGCATGGCAGACTAAAATCTAAAGAAAAACAACAAATCATGGCTGACTTTAAAGCAGGTGCCTTAGACTTATTGGTAGCAACCACTGTGATTGAAGTAGGTGTTGATGTGCCCAATGCCAGCCTGATGATTATCGAAAATCCAGAACGTTTAGGGCTGGCGCAATTGCATCAATTACGTGGGCGCGTAGGTCGAGGCTCAATAGAAAGCCATTGCGTTTTAATGTACCAAAGCCCTTTGTCTAAAACAGCCAACAAACGTTTGGCCGTTCTTAGGGAGTCCAACGACGGATTTTATATCGCTCAACAGGATTTGGAAATTCGCGGACCAGGAGAGCTGCTAGGCACCAAACAAACTGGGTTAGCTGATTTAAAGATTGCAGATCTGATGCGTGATGCAGAGCTCATACCCCAAGTACAAAATATTGCTAACCACCTATGGGAGCAATACCCGTCAAACGCCCAAGCCATAGTGAATCGTTGGTTAGGTAACAAAGAGCACTTTGGTCATGCATAATATCCCTGTTACGGTGCCGCGAGACGCTGCACCTGAATTAACATTGCTAGGCCAACAAACCGCTGCAAAGTGGGGATTAATGTATCGCGAAAACACCAATTCTGGCTTAGCCTTAGTACAGCAAATTTCTCACTTAGAACTACGTCAATTAGACGAGCCAAAGGTAGGCGCGGTAAAGGTCGATTTTACTTCAGACGCTCTTACGTTCAGACGTTTACATGGCGGAGGTAAAAGAGAAGCCATTGCCAGAGCAATTGGCTTAAAAGGTAAAAGCAGCTTACACGTACTCGATGCCACAGCAGGTTTGGGCCGAGATGCTTTTGTGCTTGCCAGCTTAGGTTGCAAAGTGGATATGATTGAACGCTCTGCAGTTGTTGCTGCTTTACTCCAAGATGGGCTAGAGCGAGCGGCTTCTGATGTTGAATTGAGTTCATGGATGCCTGCGAATATGCAGTTATTTCATGGTGTGGCAACAGACCTATTAGCTGATTGGGCTTATGAAAAACCAGATGTGGTGTACCTTGATCCGATGTTCCCTCATCGTAAAAAAAATGCAGCCGTCAAAAAAGATATGCGCTTATTTCAACAGTTACTTGGCCCAGACGAAGACGCAGACCTTTTGCTTGGACCTGCGTTAACACTGGCGAAAAGCCGAGTGGTAGTAAAACGCCCGTCCGGTGCACCATTTTTGGATGGTAAGAAACCCCACATTGAAATGTTAGGTAAAGCTAATCGCTTTGATGTTTATCTGATTCAAAATGTAAATGAATAAAAATTTTCTGGTCTATTAAAAAGGATTATGCAACCAGAGACATCAAAAGTATCAACTAGTTGGCACTTGATCCCCCCAGCACATTGTGTTTACTTTCAAATAAATTACATTATTGCCTCACTGATTTACTGCGCTGATTTACCTCACTAATTTACTGCACTATTTTTTTTGCTCTTGAAGAACAAATTATTTCGTTTTCTAATTTTATTAATCAGCCTAATAATCAGTTTGCAATTATTGCAAATATTTTATTAACCTCTTTTTTGGACAAAGTAATGAGTAAAAATTTTCATTTGAAAAAAAATGATTACGAGAAGGTCAATGGTGCTGCAAAACATAGATTTAATGCTGAATACAGCGATGAGCTAGAGTTTAAATCAAAAAAAGGTAGAAAAGTATCCCAGCGAAGAGCCGATGAAAAACGCCGCGAATTCGCCGAATTACATTAAGCAATTCACAATTTGAGAATATGATGAAAAAATTATTGTTAACATTGAGTTTATTATTATCAACATCCGTAATGGCTGATGATCGTCCGATAGCAGACAAAGAACTGATTGCCGAACTTAAACAATATTGCACAGAATTAGCACAAGAAGATGGTACTGATGGCAAAGAGCTAAAAGTATATATGCTGGAATGTGTGAATGAAGAACTAGACTCAGAAGGTTATCAACTTCTTACTAAACTAGTATAAAACTTAGAACATCTTTATAAAAGGGCGTATCAGCGCCCTTTTTTGTTTTTTAGCATCTGTGTAAACACATTAATAAATTGACTTAATCCTGCATTTTTAGTGTGTTTCAAATAAACTAAATAAACCTTAACTGATAACGGAGCTAAAGACTCTAGCATCACCAATTCACCTTTACTCACCAAAGATTGTGCAATTTCTTCAGGTAGAATAATGGCACTTTTATTGGTAGACAGATAATTCAAAGCAAC